>Ga0068859_100003461_pt1 | contig 16049 bp, 12 predicted proteins | sample KBSSwiS22_FD_66585 | JGI IMG/M metagenome (GOLD analysis project Ga0068859, IMG submission 66585) | Switchgrass rhizosphere microbial communities from Kellogg Biological Station, Michigan, USA - KBS Switchgrass S2-2 | ecosystem: Host-associated > Plants > Roots > Rhizosphere > Soil ...
AAATATACCGGCCTGAAGATGCCGCCAAATATCCAAAAATCAGCTTTACGTTCTGCCTCATTTACGGATTGATTAGCCGAATGTTTTGCAACAGTTACTTCAAGCAAGTTACTTTGTCCGTATTGCAACAACTCTGTTATATCATATTTAAAAGCATAAAAAGCACCCTGATGAATTTCACCTGCAGGTTTCCCATTCACTTTCACTTCTGCATCCGTCATCACACCTTCAAAAACAATATTGATCTTTTTATTCTTCCAGTTCGCAGGTGCATCAAAATTATATTTGTATAAACCCTTTTCTTTTCCCCTCACACTGTCTTTTGCAAAACCATAATCATATTTTCCAAAACCTTGCAATTCCCAGCAGGATGGAACAGCAATCGTTGTCCATTTATTAGCATTCATTCCACCGGTACAGAAGAATTGCCATTGCTTTGCATCATCTGGCCCCGTGCCGGACAGATATATTTTTTCTGTTTGCTGGCTACTTGCCAAAAAAGGCAATAGCAGGTAAAACAAAAACAATATTCTTTTCCAACTATAATGCATTATCATTTAAATTTTGTTATTAAAGGATTATCTGTTCTGAAAGGTAAAGCAGGTAATCTATCTTTGTTATACAAGTTGGGATGATCGGCTTCATTCCAGCCAAACCGCACCGCAACAGGCTTAGAAATATTTTCTGCTGAAACTTCCACTTCGTTATTTTTAATGATAGCCTTTGCAGGAACGAATTTTCCATCTGCTCCTGCAATGGCAAAATCTTTTAGTGCTTGTCCATCGTTACTGATCAAACCTTTGCCAGTATATTTAAAATCGAGAATTATTTTATTACCCTGCATTTTCATTTTATCATACACCGGCCCCATTGCAACAAAATCTTTTTTGTCATAATCGTTTGCCAAAGCGCAAATGGCCAATCGCTTTCCTATTTCCCACTTATAATGCGGATGTAAATTATCCAGATCAAAATTTAAATCTGTTGTAGCAATCATTCCTGTGTGCGGAATTTTTAGAGCGAGTGCCTGTACTTCCCAAAATTCTGGTTCACTTTCTTCGGTATAAGCTACTTTTCCTTTTTGTTTGGAATAAGCATAAGGTGCTATCTGCACATAATAAAAAGGCATCGTATTGTTATTCCATATTTTTCTCCACTGAACTATCAATGCTTTCATCTTATAGGTGTACTGCAATCTTTCGCCTAAAAAGCAATTGGATTCTCCCTGGTACCATAGAAATCCTTTTAATGCAAATGGAGCAAGCGGTGTAATCATCGTTTCATAAAATTTACCGGGCTCTCCGTCTATCTTATGCGTAGAGTCTGTTTCCTCTTTAAAGAAAGGCAAGGCTGTAAATGCTTCCCGGGGCATCCATGGTTCAATCCTGCTGCCAGGAATAGATGAAGTAATGATACCAACAGGAACATGCAATTCTTCATACATTTTTTTTGCAAAGAAATAGCCCACTGCAGAAAAAGAGCGCAATGCTGAATCCTCAGCAATATCCCAACCTGAATGCGTTGAATCGGGTTTCATTTTTTTTCTGTCCACTAAAAAGATGCGGATGCTTTTGTTATGCGCCGTTTCCAATTCATTCACCGGCCAATTCTTTATACTGTCAGGCATTGTTACCTTACTATTCTTACGCATCGTATATTCCATATTGGATTGACCTGAGCATAACCAAACTTCTCCCACCAAAATATTTTCAAGTACAATATTTTCATTTGAAGTTTTAATAATTAATTTTTCTGGCATTGCTGAAGCCACCATAGCATTCAATATGATTTTCCAGTTGCCTGCGTTATCAGCAATCGTTTTCTTTTCCTGCTTACCAAAACTAACTGTAACTGCATCTCCCACTTTGGCTGTCCCCCAAATTGGCACTTGCTGATTGCATTGCAATACCATATTATTGCCAATAACTTTTGGCAATGATAATTGTGCTGTGGCATTATAATGTACCAGCAACAACAGTTGTGCGATCAATATTTTCTTTATGCTACGCATCTTATATTTTACCCGTTATCTTTTCAAGTTTATTAGCAGCTGCTATTTTTTTCCCATTTGCCCAAATGGTTAAGCCTTTCCCTTTTTTATATTTTGTTCCGGTCTTATCCCAAATGATAGTAATAATCTTTCCATGATACAAAATATTATCCAGGCAAAACCAAGCCCATTTGCCTGCAGGTAACAATGGATTCACTTCAATGATATTATCGGCCCGTGGACGCAACCCAACGAGCCCGGTAATAATTAAATCATTAAAAGTAGAATGATTGTAATACCGGCTGCGCTCCTCTCCTTTAAGCCATACACCTGTTTTTTCATCAAGATATTCGCCGATGTAAGGTTTACCATTTACATATTGAGATTTCACCAGCGTTTCCAATTGATCGAAATAATTATTAGCGGCCACGTAATGCTGTTTGTAATTATTCAGCAAATTGGCCATAGCTGTTAATGTTTGCGATGTAGCAAAGGGCCATACCGCACCATCCCATTCACATTTGCAGCAACCATGTGTGCGGAACAATGGATGACTTCTGTCTGCGGTAGTAATTCCAAACGGCGCACAAAATGTTTTTATATCAGTTACACTTTGCCATGCGATATTATAATTGCTATCCGGCATATTAAAATACCAGGGGATAAAACCAATCTCTTCTCTTACATTGGAACTGGTATCCTTTTCTTTCAGCACTTCAAAAAACTGCTGGTCACTGTTCCATAGTTTTGCTTGCGCTAATTGCTTTATAGAATCAGCTTTGCTATTATATAATTTTGCTTCTTCATTTTTACCAGATAAAGTTGCTATTGCAGCCAAAGCTTTTGCATTGCCAAACATATAACCATTGATACTTGGCCTGGCATTTTTTTCTTTACGTCCGCCGCTGATGGTTTCTTCCATCGCATCGCGTACATCATATTGCCAAAATAAACCGTTGCCCAATTTTTTCTCCTGCTCCCATGCGGCATAATCAGCTTCCAGTTCTGGCAACAGATCTGTGACAAATTTTTTATCGCCATTCACTAAATAACGGTTGTAAACAGCGTCTTCATTCCAGCCACTGTAAAAGCGCAATTTCTTTAAAGCTTTCCCATCATTACCACGGAACCATATCATCAAATTATCATCCATATACTTTTTATCATGCAGCCATCTTGATTCATATAGGTGATGACCAAGGGCGCTGGAAATAAGATTGTATTTATCAGCATAAGTTCGTGGCACTAAAAATTCTGTAAAGGCAAAACCCTGCGGTGTTTTTTCAATATGCTTGCGTAATGTCCACCACCGGTAATAAAATAATTCTTCAAAATTTTTCTGCGGACATTCAAACAAGGGAATATTTTGTTTCATCCAATCCCATGCACTGTCGTTTGGAATGGCCTGCTTCACATTCTCATCTTCCATAGTGTTGAAATGATCAACATAATGCTTAAAGCTGGCCTGTTTTAATACTAAGGATTTTTGAGCCTGTAAGCTGACTGCAAAAATTGTGAGAGCTATTATCGTGCAATATTTTTTCAATTGTTATTATAGTTTATTGTTTTTTGCCAGCCTTCATATCCTTTGTTTGCAATGGTTACATCCTGCTGAGGCTGACGAACATTTTTATTAGTATTGAATTGTTTCAGGCTTTCAATGCTTTTGTACACACCGGATTTTAATCCTGCAAGATAAGCCGCACCTAATGCCGACACATCCGGCATTCCTATTGCTGCAACATTCTTAAAAAGCAAATTGGCTAAAAATTGAATTACAAATTCATTGCCAGTAATGCCACCATCTACCATTAATGCAGAAAGTAAAACCCCGGCATCTTTTTCCATTGCTACAATCACATCTTTTATCTGATAAGGAATTGATTCCAGTGCGGCTCTTACCAAATGATTTTTTGTGGTACCAAAACTTATTCCTGTTAAAGAAGCTTTGCGATCCATATCCCAATGCGGTGATCCCAGGCCGCTGAATGCCGGAATTAAATACACACCACCATTATCTGTAACTGCATTGGCCATTGCTGCAGTTTCATTGCTGTTGTTGAATAAATTCAATTCGTTTTTTAACCATTCAATGGTGGCGCCGCAGGAAACAATCACACCTTCCAATGCATAATCAATTCTTTCTTCTGTACTCCAGCAAATTGTTGTGACCATGCCGTTTTGTGATTGCACTGCCTTGTTACCGATATTCATCAGTATGCTGCAACCTGTGCCCAGTGTGGCTTTTGCTGTGCCTTTTTCAAAGCAGCCTTCGCCAAAAGCGGCAGCATGTGAATCGCCGATCAATGCAGTAATTGGTATAGTGTTTTGTAATAGTCCGTTACAATTTGTTTCTCCAAATAATGCAGATGATGATTTTATTTGAGGAAGATTAATACCTGTTAAACCAAAAGCAGTAATTAATTCTTCATCCCATTGCAACGTTTGGAGATTAAACAATAAAGTCCTGGATGCATTAGTATAATCAGTAGCGTATTGTTTTCCATCAGTAAGTTTATATAACAACCAGGTATCGATGGTGCCGAAAAAAGCATCCCCATTTTGTATGGCATTTTTTATTTCATCATTGTTTTGAAACAGCCAGATCAGTTTGGTGGCAGAGAAATAGGGATCAATAACCAATCCTGTTTTTTTATTGACAGTGGCAGAAAGATTCTTTTGTTTCAACTGTTCGCAGATATTTACAGAACGTTTGCATTGCCATACCACAGCATTGTGCAATGGCTTACCATTTTTATCCCAAATGACAAATGTTTCCCTTTGATTTGAAATACCAATAGCAGCAATGTCATTTTTATTAAACCCTTTTTTTGCAAAATCATCAAAGCATTTTTTTACAGCTGCTAAAACATTTTGAAATATTTCTTCAGGGTCCTGCTCTACAAATCCTTTATCAAAATAATTGGTGTGCAGCTCTTCAACACCTTTTGCAATAGCATTACCGGCTTCATCAAATATTAATGATTTGGTGGAGCTGGTACCCTGGTCAATTGCTAATATGTATTTGTTGGTCGACATTTTGTTTCAGAAAATAATTTCTATTTTAATACTGCATTATACGCAACGATAAAAGCTCAATAAAGTTATTCAGTACAAGAGTGCGACGCCAATGAAGCCCAACATAGCTTCTTGGTTCGGCCCAAAAAAACACTACTCATTCTTTGAATTCATCTTATCAATAATTACCGCTAACAAGATCACACCTCCTTTCACCACTTGTTGCCAGAAAGGTGATACATCAAGCAACACCAATCCATTGTTCAGTACACCGATGATGATGGCGCCTAACACAGTGCCCCAAATACTTCCACGGCCGCCACTTAAAGAAGTGCCACCGATGACAACCGCTGCAATCGCATCCAGCTCGTAACTGGTGCCTGCATTGGGTTGCGCAGAATCCAAACGTGCTGTAACGATGATACCGCCAATAGCCGCCAGTGCGCCTGCGATGGTGTACACAATAATTTTTACACGATTAATATTTATTCCCGAAAGCTTTGCTGCATTTTCATTACCGCCAATAGCATAAATATACCTGCCGAGTTTTATTTTTTTTGTAACAATGATAGCTGTAACAACAATGGCTGCTGCAATCCAAACGGGAACGGGTAGCCCAAGAAGCCAGCCGCCACCAATAAATGTAAATGCACTGCCGAATGAGCTGATGGGAAAACCATTAGTGTATAGCATGGTTAATCCTCTTGCGATAGTGAGCATGGCAAGGGTTGCAACAAATGGCGGCACTTTAAATTTAGTAATTACAAGGCCATTGAAAAAACCTAATACTGCACCAATAATAATTCCTGCAAGGATGGCACCCAAAATTGTAAAGCCAATGAAAACATTAAATGACGACAATGTAATACCATGCTTTAATAAACCGGCAGTAACTGCTCCACACAATGCCAGAACAGAACCTACAGAAAGATCAATACCTGCAGTAAGGATGATCAACGTCATACCAACTGCAATGCAAATATTTACCGATATCTGGCGCATTACATTTAATCCATTGGCAACTGTAAAAAATTTATCTGATAACAATCCAAACACAACACAAAGAATAAACAATGCAATGAGTGATTGCAGTTTACTAAAATTATTTTTATACTGTTGTAGATTCATTGGTTAGTTAATTGAGATGGCTGCTTTAAGTACATTATCTTCTGTTGCGTCACTTATGGGAATGGTTGCTGTAATTTTTCCTTCGGCCATTACTATTATTCTATTTGCCACAGTTAAAATTTCTGTTAACTCTGATGATACCATAATGATGCCCACCCCTTTGCTTACCAACTCCTGCATTAGTTTATACATTTCGTTTTTGGCATTTACGTCAATGCCTCTTGTGGGTTCATCCAATAATAGTATTGCAGGATTTTTTTCTAACCATTTTGCCAATACAATTTTTTGCTGGTTGCCGCCACTCAGGTTTTTAGTGAGTTGTTTTTCTGTCGGCGTTTTTATGCCTAATTGCTGAATATATTTTTTTGCGAGTATTGTTTCTTTTTTATCATCCAGTAAGCCCATGGTTTCTACTGTTGCAAGACAAGGGAGACTGATGTTCTTTTTTACTTCCATTCCCAATACAAGGCCATCTTTTTTTCTGTCTTCGGGTAATAAAACAATGCCGGCTTTTATAGCATCAGCAGGCTTTTTGATGTTTACCTTTTTATCGCCGATAAATAAATTACCCGATGAAACAGTTGGATGTAATCCAAAAATAGTTTCCAAAAGTTCTGTTCTTCCTGCACCCATTAAACCAAAGATGCCAACGATCTCTCCACTATTTACACTGAAAGAAATGTTGTGTAATTTATCCGTTTTATTTTTTTGTTTCAGGCAGATATTTTCTAATCGCAGTAATTCCACCGCTTCTGCTTTACTAAATTCTTTTTGCATGGGTTGTATTTCCCTGCCTACCATTTTTTTTATCAGTTCATCGTGAGTTATAGATTGCATGTTCCCTGATTCAATGGTTTTGCCATCTCTTAAAACAATGTATTCATCTGCAATGGTGAACAATTCATTTAATTTATGGGAGATGTAAACAATGGCTTTATTTTTATTTCTTAATTGCGTTATTACTTTAAATAAAGTTTCCACCTCGGCTTCTGTAATTGCAGAGGTAGGTTCGTCCATGATAATCAGATCTGCATCCAGCAATAATGCCTTTGCTATTTCCACCATTTGTTGTTGCCCAACTTTTAAGCTGGCTACCATTGTATTGGGGTCAACAGCAATGCCCAGCGTTTGCAATAGTTCTTTTGCTTTTGCCTGCATTTTTTTTGTATCGAAAAAACCAAAAGCATTCACGAGTTCTCTTCCTAAAAAAATATTTTCTGTTATGCTTAAATAAGGGATAAGGTTTAATTCCTGGTGAATAATGGCAATGCCTGCATCCTGTGCAGCAGCTGTTCCTGAAAAATGTACCGGTGTATTTTTAAAAATAATTTGCCCTTCGTAATCAGTGTACACACCAGACAAAATTTTCATTAATGTAGATTTGCCTGCACCATTTTCTCCAATGATAGCCGTAACTTTTCCTGCATCAATTTTTAGGTTGACGTTTTCCAGCGCTGTTACACCGGGGAATTTTTTTGTTATGTTTTTTGTTACTAACAAACTATTGGATGATGTTTATTTTAACTGGCAAAATATTAGCATACTCAGGAATCATTTGCTCTTGCCCAATTTCTATACAACCTATAAATTGTACCATTGCTCCTTTGGTAGCTTTTGCTTTTAATGGGGTTATAACTTGCATATGAACAATTTTATTTAATTCAGTTGATACACTATTAAAATCCATTGTGTTACTGAAATCCCCCATACTTATTTTCCCTGTAACATCTCTTACTGCATTGCCAAAATAAATACCTGTATTTAATTTTACCTTTATTTCGCCTGTGCCAGATCTTACAGCAACGAGCACTTCATCTTCATTAACAGCTTTAATTATTCCCTCACCTTTTACAAGAAAAAAAGAAGCATTACCAATCCCTTGTGTTTTTGAATATCTTCTAAAAACCTCTTCGGGATTTTCCTTCGCCATTTTTAGAAAACTGCTGATCTCTACAGCACTGTCCATGTAAGGGACAAATTTTTCAGCCCAAAATTTTTGTGCAAATGCATTCGGGCTAAGCTCATTTTCAATAGCTGCCTTCTTTGCATCCAGCTTTTTAAAATACACACTGTTGTACAGCAGCAGGCCAGCTACAACAATCGGCACAATATATTTTATTACCTTCTTCATTATTATTTTTTGCCGTAGCCCATATAATTATCTACATTTTTTGCTGTTACCAATTCCACAGCAACAGGAATTTTTTCTGGAAAATCTCTTTTGCCATTGTAATATTGATCGGCAAATTCAGCAGCCTTCTCTGCCATAATCTTTGGGAACTGCATTCCGGTAGCGGCGAGTTTATTTTCTTTGATTGATTTTATGGCATCGTCTGCGCCATCAAAGCCAAATACTTTTACAACTTTATCTTTTCCTGCGCCCACTAAAGCCTGGTATGCACCCATTGCCATCGCATCGTTTCCACAAAATACACCAGTGATATCAGGATGCGCCTGCAACATCGATTCCATCACTTCCATTCCTTTGTTGCGGTCGAAGTCGGCACTTTGCCGTGCTACCATTTTAAGATCAGGATAATTATCCACCACACTATGAAACCCTGTTGACCTTGCTCTTGTATTATTATCTCCTGTGATTCCCAAGAGTTCAACATAAGTACCTTTCTTATTCATCACTTCCACAAAGTATTTTGCTATGTCCACACTGCCGGAATAACCATCAGAAAGTATTTGTGAAGTAGCAATACCTTTTGCATTAATCTCTCTATCAATACAAAAAACAGGCACGCCTGCTTCCTTTGCTTTTTTTACATTGGCAACGGAACCATCTGCATCGGTGGGATTGAAAAGAATGGCGCAATAATCTGCTACCAGTATGTTTTCAAAATTATCTGTCTCTGTTGCGGTGTTATTTTGCGAATCAAAAATCTTTGTTTCATAGCCCAATGCTTTTGCCTTGGCTGCTGCTGTTTCTGCTAAAAAAACAAACCAGGGATTATTAAGTGTAGAAACAACAATCGCCATTTTTTTTGCTTTCTTTTTTTCGCCGCCAGAATTGTTGCAGGCAGAAAAAAGGAAAAGTGAAACCAGTAGTACGAGAATAGATAGTGTGCTTAATTTTTTCATATTGCTTATTTAATCGTTTCTTATTTCAACAATTCAATTACAGCATCCGCAATTCCCTTTTCTGAAATTCCATAGTGATCCATTATCTCTGTTTGAGATCCTGTCACTGTATATTCATCAGGAATGCCAATGATCTTAAATTTATTGTGATAATTATTTTGCATCAGGAATGAAGCACAGGCCTCTCCCAATCCACCATATACACTATGCTCTTCTACCGTAACAATGGCTTTGCATTTTTTTGCAAGCGATTCAAGCAATGCTGTATCCAATGGTTTTATGGTGTGCATGCTAACTACTGTGGTTTGAATATTTTGCGCCTGCAATTTCCTGGCTGCTTCCAATGCAGGATATACCGCTTCGCCCGTTGCGATGATAGCCACATCATCACCTTCACAAATAATTCTTCCTTTGCCGAATGCAAACACATCATCATTCACTTCTTTTAATGGCGGCATAGGTTTTTTCCCAAAGCGTAAATACACAGGATGATTAGTAGCAGCGGCCAGTTCAATGGCTTTTTCCGTTTCAAAATTATCTGCAGGCGCTACTACAATAATATTGTTGACCGCTCTCAATGCTGCGTAATCATGCAGACTGTGATGGGTGCTTCCCAACGCACCATAACTAACGCCAGCGCTTATCCCAATAACATTAACAGGATTGTCAGAGTATGCCACATCATTTTTTATTTGCTCTAATGCCCTTGCAGTTAAAAAGCACGCTGGCGAAACAGCAAATACTTTTTTTCCGCATGAAGCTAAACCTGCTGCCACACCAACAAGGTTCTGTTCTGCAATGCCCACTTCCACCATCTGATCCGGAAATTTTTGTCCGAAAGGAACTAATTTTCCAGAGCCCCTGCTATCACTGGTCACCGCAATAATATTTTTATCAGTAACGGCTAAACGCTGTAATGTTGCCGAAAATATTTCCAGGTTCGGTTTATAACTGTTGGTATTAATCTGTTCTGCCATTTTATAATTCACTTAATGCTTTATCTAATTCCTGTTGTGCTAGTGCGTATTCTTCATTGCTGGGTACACCATGGTGCCACTTCAACTGATTTTCCATGTAACTCACGCCTTTGCCTTTAGTAGTATGTGCAATAATTACAGAGGGTTTTCCTTTTTCAAAAGGCAAGCTATCGAATGCCGCTATTAATTGTTCCACATCATTACCATTCACTTCTTTAACGGCCCAACCAAATGCTTCCCATTTTTTATCTAAAGGATCTGTATTGCAAACATCTTTTGTAGCAGCAGTTATTTGCAAACCATTTTTATCTACAATCGCACAAAGGTTATCCAGCTTGTATTGAGCCGCACTTAACGCCGCTTCCCAATTGCTCCCTTCAGGCATTTCACCATCGCCCATTAAAGTGTACACCTTAAAATCCTTTTGATCCATTTTTGCAGCAAGCGCTGTGCCTGTTGCTATCGGTAACCCATGTCCTAAAGCGCCGGTATTTTGTTCCACTCCTTTTACTTTTTTTGTGGGATGACCAATATAATGTGATTTGTATTTGCACAATGTATTCAAATCCTCTTCCGGAAAAAATCCCTGGTCTGCCAATACTACAAACAAAGCTTCCACACAATGGCCTTTGCTTTGTATGTATCTGTCTCTATCCGGCGAAGAAAAATTTCCCGGTGAAACATTCAATACTTTATTATACAAAACATTTAAAATATCTGTGCAGGATAAGCTCCCACCGGTATGCCCGGCATTGGCAATTTTTATGTACTGCAGAATTTTTTTTCTGTAGTCAATTGATTTTGCTTTTAATTCTTTTGTTGTCATATCGAAATCTCCTTACGGAGAATTTTTATTTTTTTGAACCCAGCTTTATCTCTTTATTGATCTTCATTGGCGTCGCACTCTTCAACTGTACATCCTTATTGGGCTTTAATTATGTTTTACTCATTATGGTCTGCCGAAAAGCACCTGTCGTCCCTACGGGACTTAAACCCATTTGTTATTTTTCTTCTACCCACCTAAAGCTCCTACGGAGCTATTACAAATCATAATCTTCTTTTCAATCTTCGCTAAGTTCTTCTCCATTTCCCTCTCCTGCAGGAGAGGATAGGTGAGGTCCCCTCGCTAAGTTCTTCTCCATAATCAGTTGCGGGAGGACATCAATGCTCATAAGTCTCCCATCCCAAATAATTCTCAAACGCCTCTTTCAATATCCCTGCGGTTTTACTCGCATTCATCACCACATGATGTTCAAATCCATTGCGGCAAACGTACTGCATCAACCCCTGTAAATTGTTGATCTGTGCCACAGCACGATTACCAAATGTATTCAGTGCATCATTAGTTAATTCGCCTTCACCAACATAGGCTTTAATAATACCTTTGCAATCATCGGTGCTGATGCGACCGTAAGTAAGTGGTGATGCAGGTGTGCGGCCATCCAGCGCACCATAAGTATTTTCTGTACCAACAGATGTTCCTAAAATTGGCGCTGTGCTCATTTGTATATCCGGCAAGAAAGATTTAGCCCAGTTACCGCAGTGAAACAATACACATTTGCTGTCATCGTTGGCATAATTATTATTCCAATCAACTAAAGCACTTGGTGTGCCGCTGGCTAACTGCATCGCATACATGCTTAATGTTCCTGTAACATCCACTTCGCAGGCGCTGGGCAACATGTTCTCACTCATCATACTCATGCTGGTACATACATTACACCCGTAATTTTTTTGCAATGATGTCCAGCATTGAATAGCTGTAGCATCTAAAGAATTTTCCTGCACAAAATCAGCCAGCACCACATCAAGCTTTGCAATTTGCACTAAGCGATCGAGTGGCGTTACTCCTGTATTGGTATAAGCATGTATCTTTTCTAATTTTTCTTTTACACTTTTATCATCAGCCGTTAATTTATTGGCATTGCCTAAAATTTCAGACAGGTCAACAGTTGTAACTGAAATGCCGTTGCGCTGTAATATTTTTTCGCTGTATCTAACCGTATTGAATGCGCCGGGCCTTGCACCCACTGCGCCAATACGAACCTTACGCAATCCTTTTACCACTTTACAAACAGCCGTAAAATTTTGAAGGTCTGTAATAAAAGTAGCATCACTAACTGCTGTTACATGTTTTGTAGTGAGTGAATACTTTATCCCGAACTGATACAGGTTATTGCACACAGAAATTTTACCGCACCAGGCATCTCTACGGTTTACCACATCCATTTTATTCAGATCATCAGGATAACCCTGGATTAAAACGGGCACATTTAAATTGGCCAGCTTAATCGTTTCCGCAACGCCTTTTTCATCACCAAAGTTGGGTAACACCACAAGAATGCCTTCAATACTTTCCGCATGTTGTTTAAATAAAGCGGCACATTTTTGTGCTTCAGCAAATGTTTCCACACCACCCAATTTAGTATCGGCATCGCTTAACATTACCGGTGTGATATTTAATTTTTTAAACAATGCCGCAATCTCTCCTCTTGCTTCTCCTACTAATTTATCAGGAAAAAAATCCCTGTTGCCGATGATAACACCTAATGTGCTGTTCCTGGTTACTGACATATCTATAATGCTTTTGTTTTTAAATAATGGATCAGGTACACTGCTTCTTTATCTTTTCTATTTGGATTGAGCAGATCATAATCCTGGTCTGTTGGTGTATCTGCATCAGGAAAACGGCGCACAGTTCCTGTTCTGAAAACAATTCGCTCCACATTTTCTACTGGAGCAAAACATAAATTGTTGGAAGGCTTACCACCATTGATAGTGACGCTATAAAATCTTGTTGCAGTATTCAACTCAATTTTAACATCGATGGTTTCCCCTGCTTTATATTTGCCCAATGATTTATTGCGATATCCTTGTTTGGTTAAAATACTACCTGTTGAATCCAGCATCAAACGTAAACAAGGCGTGCCTTTAGCATTCACCAATTCAATTTGCAATTCCCCTGTATTATTTTGTTGTGGTGTTATTGCAAACGACACACTTACTTTTTTTGCAACTGGGAATATTCTTTCAGCTTTTGCAAAATCAAATGGGTCGCTATCATGCAATGCCATTGTTTTTGTATTGTCATTTTTTTCGATGGCAACCTTGCACCACAATGGACTGAAAATATTCCACTCCTTTAATTCTTCGCCATCTTTGTTATTATTAAAAACATCATTTACATCTGCAGTTACTCTATCGCTTATAGGAACAGGAATTTCACTGATCCAAATATCTTCTTTGTTCATACTGTACACCACCCACATATTACCACCGGGTACAACGCCATCCCTCTCTTGTATGCCGCGTACATATTGCGGCCCATAACTTTTGTAAGCACCCCCGTAACGTAAAGAACTGATCTCACCATTCACTAATAATAAATTTTTATAGTTCAGCCCATCATCACTTACACTTAATGCTAACGGCCAGCGAAACTCTGATGGATTATACACGGTAGCATATTTTTTATCCGAAGTTCTTTGTCCCCAAATTTTTGCATTGGCATTTACAAAACCAGGTGCTCTTAATGGGCCATACTGCCATGTTTTGCCTTCGTCTTTTGTAATACTTGTTAATGCATATTTCCAAAGGCCAACTGCATTTCCGTTGGGCAAATGATAATAGTTAAATGCTTTAAAATCTTTTTTCAAAGGAATCAACGGATCATTGCGGTCTGCTTCTTCCACCATTTGCTGCATCAATAAAGGAGTGGCTAAAATTTCTTCGCAGGCAGTAACCAGGTCTTTGTCTTTTGACATTTTATAGAATGGATACAAAGTATTTTTTTCGCTGAAGCCATGATTGTACCGTAAAAAATTAATCGGCCCATAAGTGCCATCTGCTTTTATTTCTCTTATCACTCTTCCAATGCCATTGCCATCGTTGGGATCATCTTTTTCTCCCAATACAATGCCATAATATCCCAACGCAAATAATTTTTTATTTTTTGAAGTATAGAATCCGATGCGCTGGTGCATTACTGCAAAAGTGTTTTTAGCGGAATCTTTTCTTCCTTCTTTTACAGTACCATCGGTTAGTTTATACGGAGGAAAAATTACAACAGGCGTTGTCCAATGATAGCCATCTTTTGAAGTTTGTAATACTGTTCTTCCGGGTGGTACATGCTCGCCAACAGGGGTACTTAAAAATTCTAAATAAAAAGTATTGTTCCAGTAAGCCAGCATGGGTTGGTGATTGTATGTCCATGATGTAGTACCGGTATCTGCACGGTTGGCACGCATGGTTTGTATATTGTGCACACCGACTGCTGGAGATAATTGCCCGTGATGATAATCTACATTGGATAAGGTGGTGCCGGTATAGCGAACAGTATCCTGAGCATGCAATAAACTTACACCCCCGATGCAGAGAATAAATGTTGCAATAATATTTTTATACTTTTTATCCATTTTATTTCTCGTAGACTCTAAACAACTGCTGACGGGGTTTGCAACCGCCGTCAGGGTTAGCGTAGCCCTTTTAAATATTTTTTGCTTACTCTTAATATTGTTCCATGCTTATGCCCTTCCGGTATACTGATCAAACTATCTGCCTTTACAAATGTTTTAAAATCACTTGTGAATGATGCCCCATATTTTTTTTGTTGATAGGCATCATAATAAATTAACCAGCCATTTTTAACCTTTGCAACAGCAGGCCCTTCAGTAAATTTTTCAGTAAAAGGTGCAGATACATTTTCATAAGGACCCAGCGGATCTTTTGCAAACGCTACTTTAATATTTCTTTCCGGCCTCGTATTATCTTTTAGCACCAGCACATAATCTTCCTTTTTTCTTTTTACGATCACCGCATCAATAGAACTGAACTTAGGATCAAAAAAAAGTTTAGTGTCACTGAATGTTTTAAAATCTTTTGTAGTGATGTAATACAAGCGATGATTATTATTCTCCTCTTCAATCCCTTTTTCAAAACGACCGGGAATGCAGGAAGCAAATACGATGATGTATTCTTGCTTCTCCTCATCATAAAATAATTCTGGTGCCCACACATTTTTTACTGTTGGTTCATTTTGCATCACCGGTACATACAGTTGTTCACTCCAATGGATCAAATCTTTACTTGATGCATAACCAAAACCATTTCCGTCTTTCCATTCCGTCGTCCATACTAAATGAAATGTACCATCAGGGCCTTGCAACATTGACGGGTCTCTCATTATTTTATCTTTACCTGTAATAGGTTTTAATAAAACAGAATCAATACTTTTCCAATGATAGCCATCTTTACTATACAACATTCGTAAGCCTTCATTCGCTGGTTCATGAAAAGAGGTAAACAAATACACTTTACCTGTACATGATGCCAGCAACATCATCAATACTAATATCGGCACATTCCTTTTTATCATTTTTCCAGTATCAATACCCAATCATTGCCATCTCCTTTTTCTCCCGGGGGATCGAATGTTTTTGTTGCACTGTATTTATAATCTTTTATTGGCATCACCTGGCTATCAAAAGGACTGAACCATGTTGCTTTACCGGGTTTAAAATTTAATTTGCTCATCGCTACTTCGAATGCTTTTGCATTGTACACATAAAACATCGCATAATTCTTTCCTCTTGTAGCCATCACCCTGTTGTATTTTTCGCCGTTGTTCAATACCAGTGATTGATCTGGCACCCGATCGAAATAACTTTTGCTCAGCATCAGTTCTTTTAAATATTTCATCTGCCCTGCTCCCGGCGTATTCAATTCTTCATCCCAATTTTTATTGGCGCCAAAGCTCATGTCTTTATTTCCATTTCTGTAAAATTGCATTACCGAATTATTACCATAAGTAAATCCGCAACCGCCGGCAAATACTTCCCAGTAAGCATAAC
>Ga0068859_100003462_pt1 | contig 16048 bp, 15 predicted proteins | sample KBSSwiS22_FD_66585 | JGI IMG/M metagenome (GOLD analysis project Ga0068859, IMG submission 66585) | Switchgrass rhizosphere microbial communities from Kellogg Biological Station, Michigan, USA - KBS Switchgrass S2-2 | ecosystem: Host-associated > Plants > Roots > Rhizosphere > Soil ...
CGCGAATTCGCGCGCGGCATGGCCGTTGCGCGTGAAGATCGCGACGCCATTGCCATATTGGTGTTCGGAGGGCAGCCGCAGCGCGGTCTCGAAATCGGGCGCGCGCACCATCTGCAGCACCGGCCCGAAAATCTCCTCGCGGTACGAGCGCATCGCCGGCGTGACGCGATCGAACAGCGACGGGCCGATGAAGAAGCCGCTTTCATGCCCCTGGAGCGTAAACCCGCGGCCGTCGACCACCAGCTCGGCGCCCTCATCGACGCCGGTCTGGATCCAGTCCTCGACCTTGGCCTTGTGCGCGGCATTGACCACCGGACCGTAATGCGCCTCGGCATCGGTCGAGACACCGACGCGCAGCGCTTCGATCGCGGGAATCAGCTTGTCGCGTAGCGTATTCGCGGCCTGCTCGCCGACCGGCACCACCACCGGCAGCGCCATGCAGCGCTCGCCCGCCGAGCCGAACGCCGCGCCGCACAGATCGGCGACGACCTGGTCCATGTCGGCATCGGGCATGACGATGCCGTGGTTCTTGGCCCCGCCCATCGCCTGGACACGCTTCCCTGCCGCGACGCCACGCGAATAGACATAATGCGCGATGTCGGACGAGCCGACGAAGCTCACCGCGCCGATCGCCGGATGGTCGAGGATTGCGTCGACCATTTCCTTGTCGCCATGGACGACCTGGAGCACGCCTTGGGGCAGTCCGGCTTCGAGCATCAGCTCGGCAAGCCGCACCGGCACCGAGGGATCGCGTTCGGACGGCTTGAGGATGAACGCATTGCCGACCGCGATCGCGACGCCGAACATCCACATCGGGATCATCGCCGGGAAGTTGAACGGCGTGATGCCCGCGCCGATCCCGATCGGTTGGCGCATCGAATAGATGTCGATTCCCGGACCGGCACCCTGGGTGTATTCGCCCTTGAGCAAATGCGGGATGCCGCAGGCGAATTCGACGACGTCGAGCCCGCGTTGGATATCGCCCTTGGCGTCGGCGACCACCTTGCCGTGCTCGGAGGCGAGCAGCACTGCGAGCGACTCCATGTTCGCTTCGACCAGTTCCTTGAAGCGGAACAGCACGCGCGCGCGGCGCTGCGGATTGGTCGCGGCCCAACCGGGCTGCGCGGCCTGTGCGGCGGCGACCGCCTTGTCGAGCTCGGCCTGAGTGCCGAGCCGCACGCGCGCCTGGACCTGGCCGGTGTTCGGGTCGAACACGTCGGACTCGCGCCCGCCGCTGCCGCCCGCGCTCCCGGAGATGAAATGATCGATGACTCGCATGTTGTCCTCCGAATTTCCGTCGCTTCTTTGCGAATACGGCCTGCAAAACAACACCTAGCATTGCAGCACGATCCTGCATAATTGCAGCCATGAACTGGAGCGACCTCCCTGTCTTCCTCGCGGTCGCACGCTCCGGGCAGCTGGCCCGCGCCGCGACGGCATTGAAAACGGATGCCACGACCGTCGGACGCAGAATCCGTCGGCTGGAGCGCGAGCTGGGTGAACGACTGTTCGAACAAAGCGCCTTGGGCCAGACCCTTACGCCGGCGGGCATCGCCTTGCTCGCTCGAGTGGAAAAGATGGCCGAGATCGCAGGAGCGATCGCACCGCTTTCCACGGACGGTGAGGGCGTCCAGGGCAGCATTCGCGTGAGCGTCTCGGAAGGATTCGGGAGCTGGTTCCTGGCGAGGCATATCGGCGGTCTGCTCACGCGGCATCCCGGACTCGAGATCGATCTCGTGGCGAATAGCGGATTCCTGAGCCCGAGCCGCCGCGAAACCGATGTTGCGGTCCTCCTCGCGCGACCTCGCCGGGGCCCATTGATCGTTCGAAAGCTGACCGACTACACGCTGCACCTTTACGCGGCCTCGCGATATCTGGAGGAGCATGACGACATCCGGGATCCGGCAGCGCTGCATCGGCATCCGCTGATCGGATATATCTCCGATATCCTCTATGCACCGGAACTGCGGTATCTCGAGGAGCTTCCGGTCGCCGCCAGCCCTCGGCTCCGATCCACCAGCATCAATGCGCAGCACCAGATGGTCGCCTCTGGGAATGGACTTGGCATCCTGCCGCGGTTCATTGGGTCGAACGATCCGACGCTGGTGAACATCCTGCCCGAGCTGTCGATCCAGCGCAGCTTCTGGCTGGTCACGCACCGCGAGACGCATGGTTTTCCGCACGTGACCGCGTTCAGAAACTGGCTGGTATCGCTGGTCGGCGAAAAGCGCGAGCTGCTTTGCGCGAAGGGAGAATAGGACGCGCCGGCAGGCGCAGGCACGAACGACCGATCAGGCGCCCGCCCGCTGCGCCTGCTGCCAGGCAAGTTCCATCAGCTGGGGAAGCACCGCGGAGCGCTCATTGGCCTGCGCGGACGCTGCCGTACCGCGCAGCACACGGCCCTTGATTCCGTGGAAGATGGCCGCGAGACGGAAGAAATTGAATGCGATGTAGAAGTCGTAGCTCGGCATGCCGGCAAGTTCGCGGCGCGCACAATAGTCTGCTAGAAACTCTGCTTCGCCCGGGATGTTGAGCGCGGCAAGGTCGGCTCCGCCAAGACCGGCCACGATATTAGGTGGCATGCGATACATCATCGCGTGATAGGCGAAATCCGCTCCGGGGTGGCCCAAGGTCGAAAGCTCCCAATCCAGCACCGCCAATATGCGCGGTTCGGTCGGATGGAAGATCAGGTTGTCGCAGCGGAAATCTCCGTGGACGATCCGGGTGTCGTCGTCGGCCGGGATATTGGCGGGAAGCCATTCGACCAGTCGATCCATATTGGAGTCCCGGCCGGCATCCGCGTCCTCCAGATATTGCTTCGACCATCGCGCGATCTGGCGCTGGAAATAGTTCCCAACGCGCCCGTAATCACCGAGCCCGATCGTCTCAGGATCAAGGCTGTGTAGGGTTGCGATCGTCGCGTTCATCGCGTCGAAGTAGCGAGGACGATCCGCCACCGGCACATTCGGGAATGTCGCGTCCCAAAAGATGCGTCCCTCGACCAGTTCCATGACATAGAACCAGGTTCCAATGACCGCGTCGTCAGTGCACAGCCCGAAAACGCGCGCCACGGGGAAACCGGCACCGTGGAGTGCCGTCAGCACCCGAGCTTCGCGGTCGACCGCGTGGGCGCCAGGCAGAAGCTGCCCCGGCGGTTTGCGCCGCAAGACATAGCTGCGCTCGGGCGTCACCAATTTGTAGGTCGGGTTGGACTGACCGCCTTTGAACTGTTCAATATGCAAAGGACCGGCATAGCCGTCGACATGAACGCGCATCCAGGCGTCCAGCGGCGCCGAATCGAACCCATAGCCGGGCCGAACCGATGTCGTGCCGCTGTTCGCCCGAATGACGTCGATCACGCCTGCCGCGCCCTCCAGTCGCGCTTGATCTTCTTTGCGAGGCTCCATTTGTGAACCTCGGTCGGGCCGTCATAAATGCGGAAGGCGCGTATCTCGCGAAAGGCCTGCTCGACGATCGTATCGCCCGACACGCCCATGCCGCCCATGATCTGGACGCAGCGGTCGGTGACGCGAAACAGCGCTTCCGACACCGCCACCTTGGCCATCGAGCTTTCCGCCGTGCCGAGCGAGCCGCTGTCGAGCACGTCCGCGCACCAGTCGATCATCAGCTCGCTCTGCTGGAGATCGATCAGATTGTCGGCCAACATGAAGCCGACGCCTTCATGATCCACCAGCGGCTTGCCGAAGGCCATTCGGCGATTGGCATAATCGACCGCGATTTCGTTCGCTCGGATGGCGAGGCCAAGCCAGCGCATGCAGTGCGAAAGACGCGCAGGGCTGAGTCGCACTTGCGCATATTTGAAGCCTTCGCCGCTTGTGCCCAGCATCTGGTCGGAAGGAACGCGCAGGTCGACGATGTCGATCTCGGCATGCCCTCCCGGCATCGAACTGTCGATCGTGTCGAGCACGCGCACCGTTCGGATCGCTGGATCGGGCAGGTCGACCAGGAACATGCAGGCGCCGTCGTCCGACTTCGCCATGATAATGCCGACCTTGGCGCCTTCTGCCCCGGTAATGAACCGCTTCCGACCATTGACGACCCAATGATCGCCGTCGCGCCGGCAACTCGTCATCATCATCGACGGGTCGGAACCCGCGCCGCCCTCCTCGGCGGGTTCGGTCATGAAGAACGCCGAACGCGCGCGGCCGTCGACCAGCGGCGCCAGGAACCGCGCCTTCTGCTCCGGCGTGGCGACCTTGCCGAGCAGGTACATATTACCCTCGTCGGGCGCCATGGTGTTGCACGCCAGCGGCCCGAGCGGCGACAATCCAGTCTTGCGCAGCACCAACGCCGTCTCGCGTTGCGTAAGGTGCGATCCGTCCGCGAGGATGTGCGGTGTCAGCACGCCGGCGGCACGCGCTTTTTCCCGCAATTCCATGACCAGCGCGTCGCTCGGTCCATGACCGTCGCGGCGCTTGTCCGATTCATAGGGGATCACCAGTTCGCGCACGAAAGCCTCGACCCTCACGGCGATCGCCTGCGCACGGTCGCTCATCGCGGCGCCATCCGGATTGCGCCGTCGAGACGGATGACTTCGCCGTTGAGCATGGGATTGGCGACGATGCTCTCGACCAGCCGCGCATATTCGGCCGGCCGGCCAAGCCGCGCGGGGTGCGGCACTTGCGTGCCAAGCGAATCCTGCGCCGCCTGGGGCAGGCCCATCAGCATCGGCGTGAGGAAGATCCCCGGCGCAATGGTCATCACGCGGATACGATGCTGGGCCAGGTCGCGCGCGACCGGCAGCGTCATGCCGGCGACACCGGCCTTCGAAGCGGCATAGGCGGCCTGTCCGATCTGTCCGTCATAAGCGGCGACCGAGGCGGTGTTGACGACCACCCCCGCTTCCTCGCCGGGCAATTCGGCGGCAATCAGCCGCGCGGCGAATTGCGCGATCAGGTTGAAGCTGCCGATCAGATTGACCTCGACCGTCTTGCGGAAGTTCGACAGCGGATGCGGCGTGCCATCCTTGGCGACGACACGCCCGACCGGCGCGATGCCCGCGCAATTGACCAGGACGCGCGCCACGCCGTGCATCTGTTCGGCGGCCGCGATCGCGGCCGCCACGCTCGCTTCGTCGGCAACGTCCACCTGGTGGAAGCTGCCGCCGATGCGGCCTGCCATATCGGCACCGGCCTCGGCATTCATGTCGAAGATCGCGACCTTGGCACCCCCGCGCGCGAGCATTTCGGCGGTCGCGCCTCCCAGTCCGGAAGCACCCCCCGTGACGATCGCCCCAACCCCTTCCAAATCCATCCTCGTCCTTCCAGTTGATGCGATCGTGCCGGCGTCGCCCAGGATGCCCTGTGCCACTCGGTTGGGCCACGATCCTTTTGGTCAGCGTACAAAGTGTCTCTCAACAGAGGTGCTACAACCGGAGCACGCTCTTCGCGATGATCGTGCGCTGGATTTCGTTGCTGCCGCCGAAGATCGTCCATGCCAGGCTGTTCAAATAGGCTGGCGCGGCGACCTGCGCGGCCTTGCTCTCGATTGGCTCGGGGCTGGCATTGCCATATAGTGGGCGCCCGGTCGCCAACTGCAGCCCCGCGTACCCGTGCAGCCGTACGGACAGCGCGTCCAACTCCTGCCTGAGCGTCGAAGCCACCATCTTGACGAGCGAAGTCTGCGGGCCCGGCACGCGCCCCTGCGCCAGCTCGGCAAGGATGCGCAATTCGGTCAGTTCGAGCGCCTGGGCTTCCAGTTCGATACGCGCGAGCGCCCGGGCGAAGCTCTGATCATGGATCAATGCGCCGTTGTAGCCGGCGGGCTGCATCGCCGCCTTGGCGCGCAACTGCTTGAGGCCGGCAATCAGAGCGGGCGCAAGGCAGGAGCCGCCGCGCTCATTCTCCAGCAGGAATTTGGCGATGGTCCAGCCCTGCCCCTCTTCGCCCACCAGATCGGCGACGGGCGCTTCGACGTCGTCGAGAAAGACTTCATTGACCTCGTGGTCGCCGGCGAGACCGATGATCGGGCGGACGCTGACGCCCGGCTGACGCATATCGATCAGCAGGAAGCTGATACCGCGCTGCGGCTTCACCGTGCCGTCAGTCCGCGCGAGGCAGAACATATGGTCGGCAAAATGGGCGTGAGTCGTCCAGATCTTGCTGCCGTTGATGATATAACGGTTGCCGTCGCGCACCGCGCGCGTCTTGAGACTGGCGAGGTCGGATCCCGCCCCAGGCTCCGAAAAGCCCTGGCACCAATAATCCTCGGCAGAAAGGATGCGCGGCAAATAGTGCGCCTTCTGCTCGGGCGTGCCGAACGTGTATAGTACCGGCGCGAGCAGCTTGAGTCCCAGCACCGGCAGCCCCGGCGCATTGGCGAGCGCGCACTCCTTTTCGAATATGTAGCGCTGGACCGGGCTCCAGCCCGTGCCGCCATGCTCGACCGGCCAGTGATAGGCGAGCCAACCCTTGTGATGCAGGATGCGTTGCCATTCGCGGCCGATGTCTGGCTCCGCGAATACGGTCGGCGTCGCCGTCGCGCCCTCGCGAAGATGCTGCGGCAGGTTTTCCGCGAGAAAGGCACGCACTTCCTCCTGGAAAGCGCGCTCGTCGGAACTCAGTTCTAGATCCATAATCGCTGCCTATCATCAACGGATCAGGTAGAGCGGCTGCGATAATCGCTAGGGTTCGACGCGGGCGCACGCCGACCTATCCCTAATCCGAGTAGCCGCAGAAGCACGCGAAACCCTTTATCGGCCAAAGCAGCGCAGCCGGCGCCCGACGGTCCGGCCGAGCGCGACTACGTTATGGGGACAGTGCGTGAACTTCGAACTCGACGAAGAGCAGGGGATGGTCCGAGACCTCGTGACTCGCTTCGTCGAAGACCGATCGAGCCTGGAGGCTCGCACTCAGGCACGGTCAACGCCAGAGGGCTTTTCCGCCGCCAACTGGCGCATGCTGGGAGAGCTCGGGCTGCTGGCGCTTCCGTTCGGCACCGACATCGGCGGCATGGGCGGCGGTCTGGTGGAATTGATTACGGTGATGGAGGGTTTCGGAACCGGTCTGATCGCCGAACCCTATCTTCCGGACCTGCTGCTCGCGGCACGTCTGCTCGAGCGCGCCGGAAGCGCCTCGCAAAAAGCGGCATGGCTGCCTGCGATCGTGCGCGGAGAACGCCGGCTGGCATTGGCGCACATGGAACGCACGGCACGCTTCAATCCATTGTTCGTCGAATGCAGCGCGACCGCTCACCGCGACGGAACCACTTTGCAGGGTGCCAAGACTTTCGTCCAGGCAGGCGCGGGCGTGGACGCATTCATCGTGTCGGCACGGACCAGCGGAAGCACGGACGAACCCGACGGCCTGTCGCTGTGGATCGTCGCAGCGGATGCCCCCGGCCTGGAGCGGCAGCCCTATCGTCTGCTCGACGGATCGGTCGCGCTCGAACTGCGCTTCCACGAAACGCCCGCCGAAAGCCTCGACGGCGGCGCGGCCGCGTTGCTCGAGACTTTTGACGAGGCGCGCATCGCGGCCTGCGCCGAGATGGTCGGGGTCATGACCATGCTGTTCGATGCGACGCTCGAGCATTTGCGCACGCGCAAGCAGTTCGGCCAGCCGATCGGCAGCTTTCAGGCAATACAGCATCGCATGGCGGATCATTATGCCGCCCTCGAACAGTCTCGTTCCCATATGTTGCGCACAGCGCTGATGCCCAGGGACGCGAGCGTCGTCGCCGGTGCCAAAGCTTTCATCGGCGCCGCGGCGGTTCGCTTGGGAGATGACTGCGTCCACCTGCATGGCGGAATGGGCATCACTGACGAGCTGGTGATCGGGCACGGCCACAAACGCATCCTGCTGCTCGCGTCGCTGTTGGGCGACAGCGAGAGCGAACTCAGCCGCTATGTCGAATTGACTCGATAAGCCCTAACAAGGGGCGATGGTGCGCAACTTTCATCGTGCGGTTCGGGCGGCAGCACTGGCCGAGGGCACACTGGTCCGAGTCGACGTCAACGGCTGGCCCGTGCTCCTGGCCAGGAACGAAGGCAAGCCGTACGCTACGATCGATCGCTGCCCCCATGCCGGGTCCGCGCTTTCGACTGGCCGGCTTCGTCGGGGCGTAGTGATGTGCCCGCTCCATGGTGCGAGGTTCGAGCTCGCCACCGGGCGCTGCATCGGAGGTCCCTATGATCCGCTGATGGTGTTCGAAACGCGCCTGGACGACGAATGGATCGCAGTGGCCGTGCCGGACCGACCGCCAGGCTTCGAGCATTTGCCGCTCCCGGCGCGGAATTGAAGCGACCCTCACCTATTGCCCAGTGGCGCCCGCGAACGCCACTGGCGCAGCATTCGGCAGGCACGTCGACGCGGGTCGAGCCCGAAGCAAGTGCACAGCAATGGGAGGGATAGGATGCCGTTCGAGGGACCTACCGAAGACAGGCTGGCGATCCGCGAGCTGCTGGACGCCTATTCCGACGCGGTCTGCCGAAACGACGCTGTCGATTGGGCCGCAACCTGGGCTGAGGACGCCGTCTGGGCGCTGCCCGACTATCCGGAAATGGGCGAAGTGCGGGGCAAAAACGCGATCGTCGAGATGTGGAAGGCTGCGATGGCCGATTATCCCGGGATCGTCTTCGTCGCCTCGATCGGCGCGATCCTGGTCGAGGGAAATCGCGCAACGGTGCGCTCATGGACCTCCGAAGTCTATGACCAGGACGGCATCACCAAACGCGACCGCGGTCGCTACGACGACATTTGCGTGAAACAGGACGGCCGATGGCTGTTCGAGAGCCGCCGCTTCCGGAAGGTGCATCAGCAGCTTTGACCGGCTACAGGCGAACCAGCGTCTTTCCGGTCGTCCGCCGGGCCATCAGGTCGATAAATGCGCTCGGCGTCGCTTCAAGCCCGTCATAGACGCTTTCCAGCGGCGTGAGCGCCCCGGTCGTCACCCAGCCGTTCAGATCGGCCTGCGCCTCGTTCAAGCGCTTCCAGTGATCATAAGTGACGAAGCCGCGCATCGTCAGTCGCTTGACGACGAGCTGCCACAGCGTGCGGACCGGAGTCGGACGGTCCTGGTCGTTATAGTCGCCGATCATCCCGCACACGACGATGCGCCCATGCACGCGCATCAACGGCAGCACCGTCTCGAGCGTCTCGCCGCCGACATTGTCGAAATAGATGTCGATCCCGTCGGGCGCCGCCTCGCGGATCGCGGCGGCAAGATCGGTGGTGGCGCGATAGTCGATCGCGGCGTCGAATCCGAGCTGCTGCAGCACAGCGCATTTGCCGACGCCACCAGCGAGACCAACCACCCGGCACCCCCGGAGCCGGGCGATCTGACCGGCGACACTGCCGACCGCGCCCGCCGCAGCACTGACCAGCACGGTCTCACCCGCCTTCACCTGCCCGATTTCGTGCATGCCCACCCAGGCAGTCAGGCCGGATGGTCCGAGCGCGCCCATAAGCGTCTCGACGGCCACGCCGGGGACGGGCTTGACCATTTCGAGTCCCAGTGCCTTGGGGCCGAGCACCACCTGCTCCGACCAGCTCGCCATCGCCCGGACGATGTCGCCCTTCGACAGCTTGGGATTGCAGCTGCGGATCACCTCGCCCAGCACCATGCCGCGCACCGCTTCGCCGAGCTGAACCGGCGGCATATAGCTTGGCCGATCGTCGAGGAAGCCGCGTATCGCTGGATCCATCGAAAGCGTGCGAACCGCGACCAGTACGTCACCATCCATCAGGTCAGAGGTCGATGCATCCTCCAATCGGAAATCCTCGGCGACGGGCATGCCTTTGGGCCGGCGCGCAAGGACGATTCTGCGGCTCACGTTTGCGGGAACAGCCGTTCGGGCGCCTCCAGCAATGCCTTGAGCGCCGCAAGGAAGCGTGCACCGGTGGCACCGTCGATGGCGCGATGATCACAGGACAGCGTGAGGGCGATGCGGCTCTCGAATGCGCCCGACCCGTCCGCTTGCTCGCCCCACACACGCCGCGCCGCGCCCACCGCCAGGATCGCCCCTTGCGGTGGATTGATGATCGCATCGAAATCGTCGACGTCGAACATTCCGAGATTGGACACGGTGAAGCTGCCGCCATCCATCTCCTCGTAGCCGAGGCGGCCCGCCTTGGCCCTGGCGAGCAATGCCTTGGTCGTCCGGGCGATCTCGTGCGGCGAGAGGCATTCGGCGCTTCGCACGATCGGTGTCACCAACCCGCGGTCGGTCGCCATTGCGACCGAAATGTCGGCAGTCGGAAAGTAATGGATGGCGTCGCCATGGACCTGCACGTTGCAGTCGGGAACTTCGATCAGCGCCAGCGCCGTCGCACGGACGATGAAGTCGTTGATCGAGGCCTTGTCGCCCAGGAACAGATTGGCCTGCCGGCGGAGCTCGATCAGCGCATCGACGCGGGCTTCGCTGCGCAAATAGAAATGAGGGATCGTCTGCTTGGCTTCGGTCAGCCGGCGCGCGATCACCTTTCGCACCTTGTCCATCGGCTGCACGCGCGGCCCGGCGGCAGCCGGCACCATGCGGGAAAGCACGTCCGCCTTGCAGATGCGGCCGCGCGGGCCGGTTCCGGTGACGGTCGCGAGATCCACGCCATTCTGATGCGCGAGCCGCTTGGCGAGGGGCGAGGCATAGAAATGATCGATGGCCGCGAATGGAACTTCGACGGATACGGGAGCTCCGCCGATGGCCGGCTTTGGCGGCCGGACCGCCTGCTCGACATCCTGCAGACTGATCCGGCCATTCCGACCGGAGCCAGGGACCGTCGACACGTCGATGCCGCGCGCCTCCGCCAGCTGTCGTGCGGCGGGGCTGATCGCGAAGTCCGCGGGGATAGCCGGGCTGGCCGCCGCCGGCTGCGGGGCGGGTGCCCGATCGGTCGATCCGCGTCCCGCCGATCCGAGCGCGTCGGCTGGCTTGAACGTCGCGAGAAAGGCATCGACTTCCGCGTCGGTCGCGGGACCGTCGGAGATAATCGCCAGCAGAGTCCCCACTGGATAGGTTTCGCCCGCCGAAGCCACGATCCGCGCCAACATCCCCGGGGCCTCGGCCTCGACCTCGTTGGTGATCTTGTCGGTCTCGATCAACGCGAGCAGCGCGCCTTTTTCATAGGGCGTGCCTTGCTGCACCATCCACTCGGCGACCGTGCCTTCGGTCATCTCGATGCCCCATTTGGGCATGGCAAAGGGCTTGAGCGCGGCCATCAGCGGTACGCCAGCACGTGGCGCACCGCGTCGATCACTTTCGGCGCGGACGGGATATAGGCGCTCTCCAGCTCGCGCGCGAAGGGTACCGGGGAATGCGGTGCGGTCACCATCTGCGGCGGTGCCTTGAGCGCGGCGAAGGCCCTATTGGCAATCATCGCGGCGACGTCGGACGCAACCGAACAGCGCGGGGGGCTTTCGTCCACCAACACGACACGGCCCGTCATCTCGACCGAATCGAGGATCGCTTCCTCGTCCAGCGGGCTGGTGGTCCGCATGTCGATTACGTCGCAACCGATCCCCTCCTGCGCCAACTGGTCGGCTGCGCGCTCGGCGACGCCCACCATCATGCCGCACGTCACGATCGTCACATGCTCGCCGGAACGCACCTGGCGCGCATGGCCGAACGGGATTTGATAGTCACCCTCGGGCACCTCTCCCTTCATGCCATAGAGCGCCTTATGCTCGAAGAAGAGCACGGGATCGTCGTCGCGGATCGCCTGGGTCAGCAACCCCTTGGCGTCGGCCGGCGTGGAAGGCAGTACGACCTTCAGGCCCGGCATGGAGGTCAGCATCGCATAGACCGCCTGGCTGTGTTGAGGCGCGGCATTGAAACCCGCGCCATACACCAGCCGGATCGTCACCGGGCATTTGGACTTGCCGCCGAACATGTAGCGAAACTTGGCGATCTGGTTCCAGATCTGGTCCATGCAGACGCCGACGAAATCGGCGAACATCAGCTCGGCGATCGGCCGTTTGCCGGCGAGCGCCGCGCCCGCCGCCGATCCGATGATCGCGCTTTCGGAGATCGGCGTGTCGATGATGCGGTTGGGACCGAATTCCTCATAAAGCCCGGTCGACGTGCTCCAGATGCCGCCGATCGCTTCCGGGCCGCCAGCGGTACCCATCCCACCGACGATATCCTCGCCGAGCATCATGATCGTGGGATCGCGGCGCATCTCCGCCCGGATCGTTTCCAGGATCGCCTCACGCATCATCATCTGAGCCATTTGGGAGCGTTCCGATCAGTAGGAGATGTAGACATCTTCGAGCACCATCTCGGGTGTCGGCAGCGGCGCTGCGCGAGCCTCCTGCACCGCTTCTTCGATGAGCGAGGCGGTCTCGGCGTCGACCGCGTCCAGGTCCGCCGCTTCGAGCAGCTTCGCCTCGCTTACCTTCCTGCGAAAAGCGATGAGGCAATCGCGCTCCGCACGCAGCCGATCGATCTCGCCGTCACCGCGATAGCGCTGCGGATCGCCTTCGAAATGCCCGTAGAAGCGCTCGGTGTCGAATTCGATCGCGGCGGGTCCGTTCCCGCCGCGAACATGCTCCAGCAACTCACGCATCGCTTCATAGCTGTCGAAGAAATCGCAGCCGTTGGCGCGCCACGCTTTCATCCCGAAAGCCTCGGCGCGGCCGGCAATGTCGCTGGCCGTCGCGGTCGCGTAATCGGGGCCGGTGTGTTCCGAATAATGATTGTTCTCGAACACGAAGACGCAAGGCGCCTTGGTGACGACCGCCATATTCATCGCCTCGAACGTCGTGCCCTGGTTGCACGCGCCGTCGCCCGAGAAAGCGATTGCGACCTTGCCCTTGCCGTCCATCTTCGCGGCCAGCGCGGCGCCCACCGCCTGGGGGGCGCCAGCACCGACGATGCCATTGGCCCCAAGCATGCCCTTGTCGACGTCGGCAATGTGCATCGAACCGCCCTTGCCTTTGCACAGGCCGGTGGAGCGTCCGTAAATCTCCTTCATCATGCCCTTCACGTCCACGCCCTTGGCGAGGCAGTGGCCGTGGCCGCGATGAGTCGAAACGATGAAGTCGTCGTCGGCGAGATGTTCGCATACGCCGACGGCGACTGCCTCTTGCCCACAATAGAGATGGGTGAAGCCGGCAATTTCGCCCTTGGCTATCTCTTCGTGCAGCCGTTCCTCGAAGGCGCGAATCGTTGCCATGCGGCGATAGGCCTGGACAAGCTGGTCACGGCTCAATTGCATGAAGACCTCATTTGGACAGGTGGTGACCGCCGATACGACCGGCGCCTTGGAGCTGGATGCGCGCTACCTTGGGATCGTCCGCGTGCCGCGCGCTCGCCGAGCAGGACGACGTCTTCAAAGACCCGCCGAAAGCGGGTTCGCATTACACCGACATCAAGATTGATCATCGGACCGCCCAGCCGCCACAGGAGGCATTCGCTCGCCAGGACCCGCATCCGTCGGCGCGGATCAACCGCGGTGGCTGTTCGCCGGCGCGGAAGCCGTCCGCTATCGCCCTCGTGCGCATTGTCCTCTCCGTTCCCGTTCCCCGGCACTAAGCCGGAAAGTGATTGCCGGGAGGACTCTCACAAACGTTAGGCAAGCGCGAAAGCGAGGGCGTTACTTAGGAATTGAGGCCGATATAACCGAGCTGCGCCGCCTTGAAGACGGTCTGGCTGCGGTTGACCGCATCGAGCTTGAGCGACGCGTTGTGGATGTGGAAGCGCACGGTGGCACGGCTGCGTTCGATAATCGTCGAGATTTCGAAATCAGTCTTGCCGATCGCCGCCCATCGCAAGCATTCGACCTCGCGCTTGGACAGGCGCGAAGCGGCGGGCAGCCGTTGCGCCCGGCACATCACCGGCACGTAGCTGGAGATGAACGTGCGCGCATAGACGCCGAGTTCGTCTCCAAAGGCCTCGAACGCGTCGCCAAGATCGGTCACTTCCGGATCGGGCGAATTGAAGCTGACCGCGCCGACCTGCCCAAACGGCAGATGTACCGGCACGACGATGGCCGCGCGGGTCATGGCCCGTGCCTCAAAATTGGTCAGATCGATCTTTTCGAGAAACGCATTGCGCTGCCAGGTACGGATGCCCTCGGCATTGCACCAGAAAGGCTCGCTGGTATAGCGACACGCGGCCGGCAACGGGCTGTCGAGCGCCAGTCGCGGACTATGCCACCAGCGATCGTTCACCGTCCAACCGAACACGTCGCTGGCGAGGATCGCGCCGGAGGCATCGACCATCGGTTCCTTGACCGCGATATTGTGGCAAGCGGCGATGCGGAAGTCGCCGAGCTCTTCGACGATGCGTCGAAAGGCTTCCGCCGCCGTACGCACGCTCTGCGCATCGCCGATGCGCACCGCTTTGATATTGTCGACCTTCAGCACGCGCGACCGTCCTTTCCGGATCCCCCGTCGAGCCATTCTCTCCGATCCAGACAATATCGCACGCCGGGTCCGCCGGCAATCGAGACGCACCCAAACCTATCACAATGAATAGGCGTTTTCGTTGGGTCAGCGCGCCTTCGCCCAGGCAAGCCCGCGCCGCAGCAACGTGTAGAAGACAGGCAAGTCCCAAGCGCAGCGATCCACCGATGGCCACCAATCCGCCAGCGGCTGTAGATCGTAATGGCCGCGGCAATGACCGAGCGTGAGATAGAGCACGGCGCCCTCCCCATGTCGTTTGATGTACAAGACCGGATGCACGCCAGGCGCATTCTCCGCTTCGGCAAAGCCGGTTCCCGGCTCGGTGCATTCGGTCTCGAGCAGCACATGCAACTCGCCGTGCGTTTCAACGTGATAGAGTTCGTCGGTGGTGTCGAACGGTTCGACGCCCTCCACGAGCGGATGGTCGGGGTCGGCAACGGTGACGCGATACGGTTCGATCGGCGGATGGCTGATGAACTGATTGCCCAGCAGGTCCACGAAGAGCGGAGCCCAACGCGGCGCGTCCCACAGGCCATTGTCGAGCAGTCGCAGGATCGAGCTGGTGCCATGCAGCGCATACCAGCGGCCGCCGCGTTCCAGCCAGCGTTTGAGCGTCTCCTGCGCATCGAGCGACGGCACGACGTCGCAGGTGTAGGTGACGATCATGCCTGCCACCTCGATGGCGGCGATATTCTCATAATCCTCGAACACGCGTACGCGCACCGATTGATCCTCGCCCAGCAGCTTAAGCAGTTCCAGCCGAGCGAAATCGATGTCGTGATATTTGCCGCCGGCCACCAGCACGCAATCTATTCGCGGCGGCCGCACCGTTTCTGCTGCCTCGGTCATACGCTCAACGCCTCCCCAGCCGGTCGTTCAATAGCTCGTGGAAGCGCTGAATGCGCTTCTCCTGCGACGTCAGCAGCGCTCCCGTATAGCCTTTGGAGTGCAACCCCTGCTGCTGGCTGACCGCCACCGAAAGGTCCTGATCGGCGACGAAACCGGCCGTCTTTTCGCCATGCCTGAACCGTTCCTTTTCGGCGGAACGGAAGGGCAGGCAACCGACAGGGGTCTCCACCTCTTCCATACCGTCGACGCGCGGCATGACGTACCAATGATCGAAGATGCATTTCTCCGGATCGGTCGGGTGCGGCTCGGAACGCAGCATCTGATAGCCGTCGGCGGACACGGTGAGCGTGACGTTCGGGAAGAGCGTGTAATGGTAATAGTCGGTTAGCTGACTAGCATCGAGCCCGGCATAGTGCCGATGGCCGCGCGTCGGCCCGCTCCGTCTCCTGGCTTCCGCCAAAGCGTCTCGCGCCGCGCTCGCCCTGCCCGCGAAAGCGGTGGGATCGATATCCCATTGTCGCAGGATCGCGTCGAGCGGCCCCGTCACCCCAACGGCTAGCGCGGCATCGCGCGCCGAAGGTTGGGCCCCTTTCATCACCATGCGGTTGTGACCGCTAGGGAACATCTCAAAGATGGTATCGCGATAATCGTCGTTGATGAAGCTATCGAGCTCCGGATGCAATGTCGGCAAGTGATAGCTCTCGTTGAAGTTGTCGCGAATCACTTTCCAGTTGCAGTCCGCCTCGACCGAAAGGTGTAGCACGCGCACCCAGGATTCGAGGCCATAGGCTTTCAGTTCCTTGGGCAGCGGAGCCAGCCATTCCTCCAGCGGCGCGATATC
>Ga0068859_100003464_pt1 | contig 16044 bp, 12 predicted proteins | sample KBSSwiS22_FD_66585 | JGI IMG/M metagenome (GOLD analysis project Ga0068859, IMG submission 66585) | Switchgrass rhizosphere microbial communities from Kellogg Biological Station, Michigan, USA - KBS Switchgrass S2-2 | ecosystem: Host-associated > Plants > Roots > Rhizosphere > Soil ...
AACCTCGAGTTCCTGCCTTGCCGGCCAAAGTCCGACCCGGAATGGTGCTGGGAGGAATTTGTACGCCGCTGAACGATTTTGGCGTACCGGATTTCCTCAGGGCTTATGCGGCGGTCAAGCCCGACAATCTCGGCGAGAAATTGCGCGCGCATCTGGGCAACGAAGACGTCGTCATCCGTGCAACAGCAGCCGACCTGCTCGGAGAGCAGTCGCCTTCTGAAGCAAACGCGCGCGCCTTGATTGAAGCCTTACCCCGCGCGCTTCGCGACACAGATCTTGACGATGCCGCGATCGCGATCATCGGGGCTCTGGCCAAACAAAAGAACGCGGCTGCTAATGAAGCAATCAAAACCGCGCTTACCTCTCAAAATCAATTGATCCGGCGGCGCGCCGTCGCGCTCTTGAAAGCGAACGGCGCCGGCGATTTTTCTGATCGGATCGGAACTGTTCAGACGCGCAACAAGTTAATGGATTATCGCCGCGCAATCGCGCGTTTTGGAAAGAGAGTGACGGCCACGTTGGTTACCAGCAAGGGCTCATTCACGATTGAATTCTTGCCCGAAGAGGCACCGCTGACTATCGACAACTTCATCAAACTGGCGCGGCGGGGTTACTTTAACGGACAGACAATTCCCCGCGTCGTCCCCAACTTTGTAATTCAGGCGGGCGATCCGCGGGGCGATCAAAACGGCGGGCCTGGCTATTCAATTCGCTGCGAGATTAACGAAGTTGTTTTTGAACGCGCGTCGGTCGGGATGGCGCTTTCAGGCAAAGACACCGGGGGATCGCAGTGGTTCGTCACCCATTCGCCGCAACCGCATCTCGACGGCGGCTACACGGTCTTTGGCAGGGTGATTCGCGGCATGGATGTGGTCGACAGCATTGCGCGCGGCGATACGATTCGCCGAGTGATTGTGAATGAGAAATAAGTTTCACTACAAAGGAAACAGAGAAAGACAGCAAAAAGGTTTGTCTTTTGGTTTCCTCTGTGTCCTCGGTGGTCAATCATTGTTGTGGATGCTCGCGGCGGCGGTCGCCATCGCCGCGCAGCCGCAAACGCGCCAGCCACTCCCGCCGGAAAAACGAATTCGCTACCAGGTAGCGCTGGAGCTCGATTTTGACAACCGCTCGTATGTGGGAACCGAACGGGTGCGCTGGGTGAACCACGGTGATCATCCGACTTCGACCCTCTTCTTTCATCTGTACCCCAACATGCGGGCCCCGGACTATGTGCCGCCGGCCACCAGGAACGATGCCGGCCTGGTGATTTCCGATGAGCCGACGCTGGAAATCTCTGAAGTGCGCACCGTCGCCAACGATGCCATTATTCCTTTTGCTCTCGATGATCAACAGACAACCCTGCGTATCAATCTGCGCGAAGCTGTTCCCCCGAAGGGCGCCCTGGACATTCAAATCAAGTTTAAGGGCAGCGTTCCGGAAATCGATCCCGAAGAGACGGGTCTGGTCACGCATATCCTGCAACAGGTAAGCGCCGCGATTCGCAACACGCGGGAGCTGCGGCGCGCGCGAGATATGAATTTCGTCTGTCGCGGCGTCATGCTGCTGGCAACCTCGTTCCCAATTCTGGCCGCGCGTAACGGCGACGATTGGTTTCGCAAAGTCGAATCGAGCATTGCTGATTCACTTACTACCGACACTGCTGATTTCGACGTCACGGTCAGCGCGACCAAAGGTGTGATGGTTTTTACGCCGGTTGAAAGTAAACCTAACATTGGCGGTAGAGACGAGACCGCGGTCACGCGTTTTGTTGCTGAGAATCTGCGTGACTTTGCAGTAGTCGCGGGTCGCAATTTGCGTTCAGAGGTGACTCAGGTCGGGGATGTTTCGATTCGATCAATCTTTCGCCCCGATCATGAAGTCGTCGGACGGAACGTTTTGAAAATTGCCGCGAAGGCCATGCACATCTTCGAAAGCAGGTTCGGATCGCTGCCGATGAAAACTGTGACGATTGTCGATGCGCCTTTGGTGGCAACTCTTGGCAGTGCTGAGTTTGCCGGCATGGGCGTAATCGCCAGCGCCTTCTACGTTGATTTCGATTCCCCGACCATGCGCAACATGCCGGACGTGATTCGCGAGCAACGCGCCTCAGTCGAAGACAGTTTAGAGTGGACGGTGGCCCATGTCGTCGCGCATCAATGGTGGGGAGCAGTGGTGGGCAATGACGCCGGTCGCGAACCCATCCTCGACGAATCACTTTCCAACTGGTCCGCTTTACTCTACTACCGCGAAACCCACAGCGAGCAACAGACCGAGAACGCTCTCGAGGAACAACTGCGCGGAGTTTATAAAGTCTATCGAACGTTTGGCGGCGACGACATGGAGGCCAGTCGCTCTTCGCGGGAATACCGAAACTCGTTTCAATACGCTGCCATCGTGGCGAGTAAAGGCGCCTTGATGTTTGAAGCGTTGCGAAAACTTCTGGGTGACGAAAAATTTTTTGCGGCCCTGCGTGATTATTACAAAGCCAACTCTTTGGAAGTTGCCGACCTCGATGACTTGCGCGGCGCGTTTATCGCGGGGGCTCCGGTCGAACAAAGACGGGCTGTCAGTCGTACGTTCGATCGCTGGCTTTCGAGCAAGCGTGGCGATGAAGACATTGGGCCACCTGACCCGAGACTCGCTCAGGAACTTGGGCTGCCTGCAAAGATCGATGCCAAGGGCGACAAAACGGTGTTCTCGCCCTTCGCCAAGGTGGGCAAGTTTTTCTGGCAGCAGATGACGAAGATTCGCTAGGGCATTGCCGATTTGCGATTGCCAATTGTCGATTGATCGGTGATAGACAAACTATGTCAGCCTCAGAAATCAAGACTGAATTAGAGCCTCGCTTGCCAGACGAAATTGGCAATCGGCAATCGGCAATTGGCAATCGCGGCATCCTGCGGCCGACTTCTATTCAAATTGAACGCGAACTGGAAGTCCTCAGCCAGCTGATGGACAACCAATTTCGCATTCCGGTGCTCGACTGGCGTTTCGGACTGAACGCCATAATCGATCTGATCCCGCAGTTCGGCGATATTGCGACCACGATTGTCGCGCTCTACATTTTGGTTTCCGCGGTCAGGTACCGCGTGCCAAAGATCACGCTGCTGCGGATGGGGTTGAACATTGGCATTTACTTTGTGGTGGGTGCAATTCCCTTCGCCGGCTATCTGTTTTCGGTCTGGTGGAAGCCAAACATTCGCAATCTGAACCTGCTGCGGCGCCGCGCGACCGTCTCCGCGGAAGAAGCCAAACGGGGACGCTCCGCCGACTGGTGGTTTGTCGGTCTGATCGTCGGCTCGCTGGTAGCGCTGTTGTTGGGCTCAGTGGTGTTAGCAATTCTCATCTGGTGGTACATCGTTACCCATCTGCGTTTGATGGTTTAAGAGTTCGACATGATTTACATGATTCACAAGATAACAAACACGAGGACCGCCCGGTCTCGCTATTTCATTCCTCCATCTTGTTAATCTTGTAAATCCTGTCTATTAAATCGATCACGAGCTTACGACTCTTCGGCTGACGCGGTTGGTGCTGACCGCTCCCAGATCCTGGTTTTATGGAAACAGTAATCGCAGTTCACGATCTAAAGAAAACCTTCAAACCGAAAGGCCGCAAGGGCCTCGAGGTCAAAGCCCTCGAGGGAATTTCTTTTGAAGTTTCCCGGGGCGAGTTTTTCGGTTTGCTGGGTCCAAACGGCGCCGGAAAGACCACGACAATTGGAATTCTGACGACGCGGGTTCGGCCCACCAGTGGCGTGGCCCAAATCGAGGGCATCGACGTCGCGATTGATCCGGTTTCCGTTAAGCGACGCATCGGCGTGGTGCCGCAGGTGAATAATCTGGACCGCAGTCTGACGGCCAAAGAGATCCTCCTCTTTCATGCCGAGTACTTTGGTGTGGCCAAACACGAACGCGAGCGACACGCCAGGGAACTGCTGGAACGATTCGAGTTAACCGAACGCGCCGACGAAAAAGTCGACGGGTTTTCCGGCGGCATGGTCCAGCGGCTGAAAATTGCTCGCGCCCTGATGCATGACCCGGCATTGCTGTTTCTGGATGAACCGACAACCGGTCTCGATCCGCAATCGCGGCGAGCAATGTGGGAACTCCTGGGCGAGCTGAACACGAAGGGTCTGACGATCCTTCTGACGACTCACTACATGGAAGAGGCCGATCAGCTTTGCGGCCGCATCGCCATCATCGATCACGGCAAGCTTCTGTCGCTCGACTCGCCGGCCCAACTTAAACGAAGCGTTCCGGGAGGATATCTAATCGAATTGCAGGTCCGCGACAATGGTCACGAGCCGTTTCTCGGCGGATTGCGATCGTTACCCGGCGTCGTCGAAATCAAAGCCGACAGTGACCGCGTGCGAATCTATGCTGATCGAGTTGAAGGGTTGCTGGCAAATGCGATGCGTCTGGCCAGCGAGCAAAACGTCATGGTTACCGACGCACATGTTTCGGAACCAAGTTTGGAGAATTTGTTCCTGCACCTGACCGGACGAAGCTTGAGAGAGTAGCGGTACGCACGCCTCCGGCGTGCCGCCGTTGCTTAGCACGCCAGAGGCGTGCGTACCAAAATGACTGCATTCATTGCCCTGCTGCATCGTGACCTGCGCGTTGTTCGACGCGAGCTCCTTTCTTTTCTTTTGCGCGTCGTACTCAACCCACTTTTGTTTACCTTCATCTTTGGCTATGTCATGCCCCGCATGGGAATTATTCAGAAGGGCTATACCGACATGCTTCTGCCGGGCATCCTCGGACTGAGCATGACGCTGTCGAGCATGCAGGCGGTTTCGCTTCCTCTGGTGATCGATTTCGGTTGGAGCAAAGAGATCGAGGATCGGCTGCTGGCGCCCATCAGTATCGTGGGCGTGGGGCTGGAAAAGATCATTGTCGGAGTCATCCAGGCAATCATCGCCGGCATCGTGGTCCTGCCTCTCGGATGGTTATTGATGCGCGTGCATCTAAACCTGACGTTAATTGACGCCGTTCATTTTGTGCTGGTGGCGCTTTTGAGCAGCTGGCTCTTTGCCGCCTTCGGAATGGTCGTCGGGACCGTTGTCTCGCCGCAGCAAATCAGTCTGGTGTTTACAGTTCTGTTGGCCCCGATGATCTTTTTCGGTTGTGCTTACTATCCCTGGGCGACGCTTCATGTAATTCCGTGGTTTCAATACGCAGTGCTCGTCAATCCCCTGGTTTATGCGAACGAAGGCTTTCGTCTGGCGCTGACTCCGCAAATGCCGCATATGTCGCCCTGGCTGGTTTATGCCGCCCTGGTCGGGTTCTCAGTTTTCTTTACCTGGGCCGGGCTGCGTAAATTCGAAAGCCGCGCCCTCGATTAACCTAGTTCGGCACAGTTTCTCAGCAGTTTCGGCACCGTCTTTCAAGCCCTAACCTTGCCTAGGCTCACGGCCTTTTGTTATAGTCGCGACAGTCATCATCCGGAAAATTTAGAGTTGTAAGGGCGGGCCTCTCGCAGGCATTCGCCTCTCGAAAAGAAAGGATTATTTTATGGGAAACGATCGTGATTCTGGCGAAAATATTTCGACCAAGTTAACGTTTTTCCTGGTGGGAGCAGGAATCGGTGCCGTGCTGGCATTGCTATTTGCTCCGAAATCCGGCGAAGAACTCCGCAACGATATCGCCGATGCCACACGCAAAGGCATCGACAAATCGCGAGAAGCGGCCCAGCAGTTGGGGACGAAGGCTTCTGAAGTCTATGACGCCACCAGGCAGAAAGCCGGCGAGTACTATGAAGGCGCGCGTGAAACTGCGGAAGAGTATTACGAAGCGACGCGCGAGCGCGCCGCCGACCTTTACGACACCGCCACCACAAAGGCCGGCGAAGTCGTAGCCAAGACCCGCGACGCGGTACAGACTCAGGCTGGTTCGCTTTCTGCAGCGGTCGAAGCCGGAAAGAAAGCTTATGTTGAAGAGAAGCGCAAGACTGAGCTTTCCGGCCGCACCGAGGCGGCGCCAACCTACAAACCTGAAACGACGATGTAGCAAAATTGTACTTTGTGCTTTGGTCTTTGATCTTTGTTCGTGGTAACAGCGGGCCGTTGAATTCACCAACATGCTCGTGAAGTGCGAAGAAAGTACAAAGCACCAAGTACAAAGTACGTATTTTTGAGGATGAACCCACACGAGCCACTCTTCTGGTTGGTAATCATCACAGGTCTCATCGCGATCTCGTTTGTCATGATCGCGGGAGCGATGATCGCCATGGCGGTGTTCGTGAATCGGGCCGTCAAATCGGTGAATCGACTCGAACAGAAACTCGATCCATTGATTAATCGGGCCAGCGCGATCAGCGAGCAGGCCCAGGGCATCGCCGTACAAGGCCGGCAGATTGCCGAGCAGTTCAATGTGATGTCGGGCCATCTTTCGACGGCGACTGGAAACCTGGCGGAATCAACTGCGCTGATCAAGGAAGAGGTGCGGGGCATCATGGCACTCGCCGATGAAACCGCACACGTGGCCAAGGAAAAAGTGGCCGTGGTAAGTCACGCAATCGACACGACCCACGAGCGTGTCATGGACACGACTGAGTTTATTCAACGCAAGGTAATAGAGCCGGCGCGTGAACTGGCCGCGATTCTCGCCGGCGTGCGACGCGGGTTGGAAGTTTTGGTCGCGCCAGCACCCAGCCCGATTGATCGCAGCTATGGAGACGAGGAGATGTTTATCGGCTGACGCTTAGAAACATCCACAGGCTACCAGGCCCGAATCATCGTCTCGGAATGAGAAAGTGGTTCGGGCCTTTTGTGTCAGAGGGCCCGATCATCGCCCCTGGCTTTTTTTAGACATGATTAACAGGATGAACAGGACTTCAGAGAAGGCAGATTTCCAGTGTCATCTTGTGAATCCTGCAAATCCTGTCCAAATAATTATGTAAGCACCGAACGCTTTTGCTGGACGCGCGGGCTTCTGGCGCGTCCAGCTTTTTGGAGCGCAACCATCCCTGCTGTTACTATTTCGTTTTTGATTCTCGACGCCTATGTCAACCGAAGCACCAACCCTCGATCTGAAGAAAACGATCAATCTGCCGAAGACGAAGTTCGCGCAGAAGGCCAACCTGCCGCAAACCGAACCGGTGCGCCTGCAAAAGTGGGCGCAGATGGATCTCTACGACCTGATTCGCCAGGCGCGCGCCGGTGCGGACAAGTTCATCCTCCACGACGGTCCGCCTTATGCCAACGCCGACATTCATCTGGGCACGGCACTCAATAAAATCATCAAGGATCTGATTGTTAAGTCGCGCACGATGCTGGGGTTCGATGCTCCTTATGTGCCCGGTTACGACTGCCATGGACTGCCAATCGAACTTCACGTCGAGCGCAAACTTGGCGAGAAAAAAGCGAACATGCCGCCGCTCAGCATTCGCCGTGCCTGCCGCGAATTTGCGGCGAATGCCTTGAAGCGACAGACGAAGGATTTTCAACGGCTGGGGATTTTGGGTGAATGGGACAATCCCTACAGCACGATGTCCGATCACTATGAGGCTGAGACTGCGCGGCTCTTTGCGCGGTTCGTCGAGCGCGGCTTCGTCTACAAAGGTGCGCGACCGGTTTACTGGTGCATACATGATCAGACCGCGCTGGCCGAAGCCGAAGTTGAATATCATCAACATGCGAGTCCGTCCGTTTACGTTAAGTTCCCGCTGCACAGCGATCCTGCTCTGATCGATCCGACACTTGCCGGCCGCAAAGTGTTTGCTTTGATTTGGACGACGACCCCGTGGACCTTGCCAGCCAATCTGGGCATCGCGGTCCACCCTGATTTTGACTACGTGGCACTGGAAAGCGGCGACGAAGTCTACATCGTGGCGGCTGAACTGATGGACAGTGTGGTCGCCAAATGCGGCATCGGAACTGTCACCGCCGGGTCCAACAATTCGGCAGATGAAGTGGGGAATAGCTTTACGTTAACAGAAAAAGTGCGGGTTCTCGCTCGTTTTCCCGGCTCAAAACTCGATCGGCTCGAAGCCCGGCATCCCTGGATTGATCGCCCGTCACTGTTCATGGTCGGCGAACATGTGACGATGGGCGGCGAAGCCGACGCCGAAACTGAACTCGATGTGAGCGAGGCGCGCGAAAAATCCGGCACCAGCAAAGCCGGCACCGGCCTGGTCCACACTGCGCCCGGTCACGGTCACGATGACTTTGTGATCGGCAAGAAATACGGCCTGGAAATCTATTGTCCGGTTGATAACGCCGGGCGATTCACTCCGGAAGTCGATCACTTTGCCGGCCTCAGTGTGTTCGAGGCCAATCCGAAAATCGTCGAGTTCATGCGCGAGCGGGGCGTTCTGCTCTTCAGCGAGAACTACGACCACCGTTATCCGCACTGCTGGCGCTGCAAGAACCCGGTGATCTTTCGCGCGACCCCGCAATGGTTTATTGCGATGGATCGAAGCGATGACGAGCCGGCCGAAAAGGATGAAGATGATCGCGACCGATCCAACTTCACCAGCAACTTCGTCGGTAGTGAACTGCTCGATCCGGGATCTCTGCGCGGGATGGCTCTGCGTGAAGTGGATGAGCGGGTGAAATGGATTCCGGCCTGGGGCCGCGATCGGATGCGCAACATGCTTTCCGGCCGGCCCGATTGGTGTGTTTCGCGCCAGCGCATTTGGGGGGTGCCCATTCCGGCGTTTTATTGCACTGGCTGTAATGACGCAGTTATCGATGCGGCAGTCATCCGTCACGTGGCCGACATCTTCGAGAAAGAATCAGCCGATGCCTGGTACAAACGCGAAGCGGGCGAACTGCTGCCCGCGGGCTTCAAGTGTGCAAATTGCGGCGCGGCCGAGTTCACCAAAGAGACCGACATCCTTGACGTTTGGTTCGATAGCGGTTCGTCTTCGGTCGCGGTCCTTGAGAACCGTGAAAACCTGCGCTGGCCCGCCGATGTCTACATCGAAGGCGGAGACCAGTTTCGCGGCTGGTTTAATTCGTCTTTGATGGTGGGGCTGGCGGTTCACGATCGAGCACCGTATGACGCGGTGCTCTGCCATGGTTGGACCCTGGATGCCCAGGGCAAAGCCATGCACAAGTCTCTCGGCAATGCGGTCTCGCCTGATGAGGTGATTCCGAAGCTGGGCGCCGAAGTCTTACGCCTCTGGTGTGTGTCGTCCGACTACATGGAGGACATGCGCTGCTCTGACGAGATTCTGCAACGCGTGAGCGACGGTTATCGCAAAGTGCGGAACACGGCGCGCTTCGCGCTGGGAAATCTTGATGGGTTCGACCCGGTGCGGGATGCAGTTGCCGATGATGAGATGTTGGAGATTGATCGTTGGGCCCTGGCCGAACTGGACTCGATCGTCACAGAAGTCCGGGCCGAGTACGAGGCTTACGATTTTCACGGGGTCTATCAAACGCTGCATCAGTTCTGCACTGTTACGCTATCAGCGCGCTATTTCGATATCATTAAGGACCGTCTGTACACGTTTGCGCCAAAGAATAAAGCCCGTCGTTCAGCCCAGACTGCGCTTTACAAGATCGCGGACGCTCTTGCTCGAATGATGGCGCCCATTCTGGTGTTCACCGCGGATGAAATCTGGGAGAGCCTGCCGGTAGACTCGGAAGCTCCGGTGGCGCCGTCAGTTCACGTGGGTCTGTTTCCCTCAACCGAAGGGACCGACAACCAGGCTGAGTTGTTAACGACCTGGGCACATCTGTTTGGTTATCGTGATCAGGTGCTGGCAAAACTGGAAGAGGCACGCATCGCCAAAGTAATCGGCAGCTCACTAGAAGCCCGGGTGGAAATCTCAGCAGGCAGTCACGCTTTCGAGAAGCTTGCGCACCACCGCGATGATCTGCGATACATCTTCATTGTCTCCGAAGTATCGTTGGCCGCGCCTGATGCGGAACTCGGTGCAGACGAGCTGGCAGTGACGATCAGCCGGGCACACGGCGAAAAGTGCGAGCGATGCTGGAATTATTCGACGCAGGTCGGTGAATCTTCGCGATATCCCACGGTGTGCGAACGTTGTGTTGACGCGTTGCAAGAGATCGAAGTTTTGGGTGGTTCCCCAATTTGAAATTCTCTGCGCCACCTCGGCGTTCTCTGCGTCTCTGCGGTGAAGTGGATTAAACGTAATATCACCGCAGAGACGCCGAGGCCGCAGAGAACACGCAGAGAAAAACTGAAATCGGCGCACTACCAAGTTTTGAATTAACTGCCAATGTCTAATAATCGCATCAGATGGCGCATGCTTTACCTAATCGCTTCGGTGGGGATCTATCTGATGGACCAGGCCAGCAAAGCCTGGGCGGTGCGGCAACTCAGGTTGCGCGACGTCACCGTGATCAAGGGCATTCTCGACTTTTCTTATGCCGAAAATCCGGGGATTGCCTTTGGCCAGTTGCAGGAAGGCGGCGCGTTTGGCCGCTGGTTTTTTGTCGTGCTGGCAGCCGCGGCGGCGATCGCCGTCCTGGTTTATTTCTTTCGCACGCCTCGGAGTGATGATCGAATCCTCGGCGCCTGTGCGTTGTTGCTGGCCGGCATCGTGGGCAATCTAACCGACCGGGCCCGGCTCGGGTTCGTCATCGATTTCATCCAGCTGCACGCCGGACAATATCACTGGCCCACCTTCAACCTAGCTGACGCCAGCATCTCATTTGGGGCACTCTTGCTCGCTTACGATTTGATCTTTGCGCAGAAAAAGGAAAAGCAGGAACGGCTTACCAAAGAGGGTGTGCCCTCATAATCGTTACGGCTGCCTACTGATTTCATGTACCCAATTCTCTTCCGCCTCTGGAATTTTCCCATCAATACCTACGGAGTGTTTCTCGCGCTGGCTTTTCTGGGGGCTATTTACGTCACCGTGAAACTGGGCATGCGCGATGGACTGCCACGCGAAAAGCTCTACGACCTTTGTTTGTGGCTGCTGATCTCGTCGCTAGTCGGCTCAAAGCTGCTGATGTTTTTTACCGAGCCTGAGTACCGGCAGAACCCGATGCAATTGCTTTCGCTGGATTTTCTGCGCTCGGGTGGCGTTTTTTACGGCGGCCTGATCGGTGCGATTCTGACCGGTTATTTTTTGATGAGACGTTGGCAGTTGCCGTGGTGGAAAACCGCGGACGCCTGCGCCCCGGGAATCGCTCTGGGAAATGTGCTCGGCCGGCAGGGTTGTTTTTCCGCAGGTTGCTGCTGGGGAAAACCAACGAATCTGCCCTGGGGCGTGCGCTTCAGCGAACTTGGTCACGAAGTCACTGGGGTCCCCATCGATGCGAGGCTGCATCCAACTCAGCTTTACGAATCGTTTGCAATGCTCATCGTTTTCTTTTTCCTGGTGTGGCTGCATAAGAAAAAGAAGTTCAGCGGACAGGTGATTCTGGCATACGCCGTAATCTATGCGACGGTAAGGTTCTTGATCGAGTTTGTGCGCGACGATCCCCGTGGTGACATTCTCGGATTGACGACCCTGACGGGGTTGTCGACCTCACAGATGATCGGGATCGTGGTTGGTGTGGGCGCGATGATCGTGATGGTGATTCGCTGGCGCCGGGCGAATGCGGCAAATGCAATCGGAAAGGCAGCTACCTCGAACGCCTAATTTGGAGTGCTGCGACTTGTCGCAGCTTTAAAGCGGTGACAAGTCACCGCACTCCAAAACCCTCGCTGGCTAACTCATCCCGCAATTGCTAAGATTACCGGCTTTTTGTTCAGGTCCGATTAACCAATGAAACTTCGCGTCCTTTATCACGGTCACTGTTTTGACGGTGTCGCTTCGGCGGCGACCTTCACACGTTTTTATTCCGAACGAGTCAACTCTGATGCCGACGTTCACTACGGTGGGCTGCTTCATCGTCCCGGGAACCTGTTCGACGAAACCATGTTCGATGGAGACGAAAACGCCATCGTCGATTTCAAGTACTCGCCGTCTGAAAAACTCACCTGGTGGTTCGATCATCACCAGTCTGCATTTTTAACACCTGCTGACGAAGCGCACTTCAACCAGGACCACTCGGGAAAGAAGTTTCTCGACGCAAGCAGTAAATCCTGCACTGAATTCATTGCCCGCGTAGCCCAAACAAGATTCGATTTCAATGCTGAGCCGTTAAAGGATTTGATTCACTGGGCGCACATCATCGACGGCGCGCTTTATGAATCGCCGGCCCAATGTGTGGAGTTGAAAGAGCCGGCGCTACAACTGATGCAGGTAATCGAATCCGTTCCGGACGAATCGTTTATCGAACATATCATTCGCGAACTGACCCTCAAACCCTTAAGCGAGGTGGCCACCAGCGACGAAGTCGTAACCAGATTCCAGCCCATCCTGCAACTCCATCGCGAAACTCTCGAGGCGATCAAGGAAAAAGCCGTTTATTCGAAGGGCGTCGTGCAATTCGATCTGGTTCCGGAGGGCTATGAAGGCTTTAACAAGTTCATTCCGTACTACCTGTTTCCTGAAGCGACCTACACGGTGGCGCTGACTCGCGGATCGAAAAGAACAAAGATTTCGGTCGGCTCGAACCCGTGGGCGCCACGTCCGCGTCGTCACAACATCGCGACAATTTGCGAACGCTATGGCGGCGGTGGTCACGCGGTCGTCGGCGCTATTTCATTTGCGCCGGACGAAGTTGAAAAAGGGCGGGCGGCTTTGAGTGAAATTGTCGCGGAACTTTCGGAAGGATAGAAACCCGCAAAGCTTTGGACCAGTCTCAAATACTTTCATTCAGACCGGGCTTCAGCCCGGTCTCCTCGCATAGAGAAAGCAGCTAACCGTTTTAACGCATTACTCTTCTTCACGACCCACAAACACGTCGTTGAGGGCCGCAGATGGAAGCCGTTGAAACGGCTCCACAGGATTTGACACCTGGTGTTCACCGGGCTGAAGCCCGGTGTGAATGACAAGGAACTCCTAAGGCAAGCCTCTCAGGAACAAAACGCACCAATACGCCGTCTAAGTCTCTACGATAGCTAGATTGCTGTGAAGTCGGTTTGCCCAAAAGGTCGTTGTAGTCGGGAGCGCTCCGCCAATACTGGGAGCGCGGGCGCCCTCGCCCGCCATGAGCGCGCAGCGCGAACTGATTGCCGCGAGACCAACTTCCTGAGAATAGAGCGTGCTGCACAAGCCGTGCGGGCGAGGGCGCCCGCGCTCCCAGTAATAACGTTCTTTGTTTCCCAAAAGCATTTTTTGCCATGCATCTGAAGTCTCTGGCCCTTTTTATCCTTCTGCTTTGCGTTTGGTGTGCCTGCCAGTCACGCGCACAGGAACCCAGATTCTCACCCGTCCCCTTCAACGCGTCAGCGCGGACGGTAGAAAAAGCGCCGAAAAACTCAGTAACCGTAATGCATGTGTTCGTCGCCCTTTGCGACAACATCAACCAGGGAATTGTCCCGGTTTCCGAAACGTTGGGAAATGGCGATGACCCGCAACGGAACCTCTATTGGGGTGCCGCGTTTGGGGTTAAGACTTTTTTTACAACGAACAGAGAATGGCGGCTGGTCGACAGTAAGACACCGAGCCGTAAGTCCGCCTCGGTGGTCCTGGAACGAAGCATCTTCAAGCATCGCACGCGCGACGTGTTCCTGGTCGCTGAAGCTTACCGCGGACGCTACATTCAACAAGCAACCCTGGATTTTCTCGAAGCCGCAGCCGGCGCCCCCGGAGAATCAATTGAAGTCACCGTGGACGGAAAGAAGTTTGAGCTGCACACCGCCGGCAGCGCGAGCTTAATGGCTTACGTCGGCCATGACGGGCTGATGGACTTTCAACTCGATTCCTTCCCCACAAAACGCGACGAAGAAAAACGTGAAGCGATCATTCTTGCCTGCGCCAGCAAGAATTTCTTTGCTGAACCGCTGAAAGCCACCGGCGCAAAGCCCCTGGTTTGGACGACGAACCTGATGGCGCCTGAGGCCTACATTCTCTCGGCTGCCATCGACGGTTGGCTGAATCATGAAACTGACGAACAGATTAGGGTCAGGTCCGCTAGAGCTTACAGCCAATATCAGCGGATCGCTCTTAAGAGTGCGAGCAGACTGTTTGCTACGGGGTGGTAGCAGTAGGAATTGACCGTCGTGTTTTCAACTTGGCTCCTGCCTTTTCAATCGCATATCTACTAAACCGTTACGGGCTTCGGCGTATCTTGCGAAAACTGCTTTTGGCGTTGGCCGTTCTTTCCACGTTTTGCGTGCTGGCTCCAGCAATCCTCGCGTGCAGCGGACCTACTTCTGGCGAGTTCAGAGAACAGAATCGTTTCATTGTTAATGCCTTTGGGATCGTTGCGATCTTTATCTTCGCTGTTATAGTTGCCGTTTATTTTGTACGTGGGCGCACCGGCTTCGTGACGGTTTTGCTCGCAGCTCTAACGGGATTTGTTCATCCAGCCTGGCACTTCGGCCAGGGCGGCAGTCCCGATTGCGGCCAGCATTTCGCCGAAAACGCGCCGTATGTCACGGCGATTCTGGGCGGAATTCTTCTCGTCCAATTGACGCTCTGGATCTTCGGCCGCCGAGCACCCTAAGAGCTTCTTAAAGGAGACATTGATGCCAACTCTGGAACAACAGGAAATATCCGTTCTCAAGGAACGCGTCAGCAGGTTGGAAGCGCGTCTTGAGTTTCTCTACAGACATCTCGGCGTCACCTTCATCGAGGACACTCGCCCGATCGATGATCCGAGAATCATCGAGGCCTTAAAGGCAAACAACCTGCTTGAGGCGATTAAGCTTTATCGTATGGCCACCAACGCAAGTCTGGAGGCAGCCAAAGCTGGTGTAGAAGAAATGCGAGCAAGACTGGGGATTTAGTATGGGCTATCCCGCAAGCCACAAATGTCCGACAAACTTCAGTTTGTCGTCCAGATCGCGCCCATCCACCCCCCGCCTACGAAAAGAGATCGACAAACTAAAGCTTGTCGGACTTCAGTCCAGTTGTCGCTAACGCTCGTTTCGTGATACAGAAGCGACGAACGAAACAATTCTGCACGAGGAGCTTCGGGTCGTTAAAATGTCGTCCACCACCACCAACATCGAATCACTTCAGCACGAAGACCGCGTCTTCCCTCCGTCCGAGTCATTCGCTGAAAAAGCCCACATCAAGTCGATGGCCGAGCTCGAAGCATTGCGCGCCGAGGCTGACGCCGATCCGGAAAAGTTCTGGGCGCGCCTGGCCGAAAGCGAGTTGCACTGGTTCAAGCCCTGGGACACGGTTCTGAAGTGGGAGCCACCGCATGCTGAGTGGTTTGCCGGCGGCAAGATCAATATTTCCTACAACTGCCTCGACCGGCATTTGTCCACCTGGCGACGAAATAAAGCAGCGCTGATTTGGGAAGGCGAGCCCGGCGACACACGCACCCTAACCTATCAGCAACTTCACACCGAGGTCTGTCGCTTCGCGAATGTCCTGAAACAGATTGGAGTAGAAAAAGGTGATCGAGTCGCCCTCTACATGCCGCTGATTCCGGAGTTGGCTATTTCCATGCTGGCCTGCGCGCGAATTGGCGCCACGCACTCAGTCGTGTTCGGCGGTTTCTCGAGCGCGGCGCTAATCGATCGCATCAATGACGCGCAATGCAAAGTCGTGGTTACTGCGGATGGCGGCTGGCGTCGCGGCAAAGAGGTGAAATTGAAGCCCGCCGTTGATGAAGCTTTGAAGGAAACTCCGTCGGTCGCATCGTGCATCGTGGTCCGGCGGACCGGCAGCGCCATTCACATGGAACCCGGCCGCGATCACTGGTGGCATGAACTGATGCCCACCGTAAATGCCGAATCCGCCGCCGCAGAACTGGACAGTGAACATCCGCTGTTCATTCTTTACACCTCCGGCACGACGGGAAAACCAAAAGGCATTCTCCACACAACCGCCGGTTATCTTTTGCAGGCCCATCTGACCACCAAATGGATCTTCGATCTGAAAGATGAAGATATCTACTGGTGTACGGCGGATATTGGTTGGGTGACGGGCCACAGTTACGTGGTCTACGGACCACTCTCGAACGGGGCGACCGCGCTGATGTACGAAGGCGCGCCGAACTGGCCTGAGCCGGACCGTTTCTGGGACATCATCGAACGGCACCGGGTG
>Ga0068859_100003465_pt1 | contig 16041 bp, 8 predicted proteins | sample KBSSwiS22_FD_66585 | JGI IMG/M metagenome (GOLD analysis project Ga0068859, IMG submission 66585) | Switchgrass rhizosphere microbial communities from Kellogg Biological Station, Michigan, USA - KBS Switchgrass S2-2 | ecosystem: Host-associated > Plants > Roots > Rhizosphere > Soil ...
ACAACAGATCGACCGGCGCCTTCAGGATCGCGTTCATCAGCGCGGTCGGCGTCATCGAGGTCGTCGACTCGTCGATGCCGAGTACGCGGCAGGCTTCCGGCGACACCGGAATGGATTTGGCGGCGCGCGAGAAGATGCCGCCGCCTTTGGAGATCAGCTTCGCATCGTAATCGGCCCAGGACGAGCGCGGCAGCGCGAACATGCGCTCGCGCTCGGCGAACGACTTGACGGTATCGGGTTCCGGATCGATGAAGATGTGGCGATGATCGAACGCGGCGAAGAGGCGGATGTGCTTGGACAAAAGCATGCCGTTGCCGAACACGTCGCCCGACATGTCGCCGATGCCAACGCACGTGAAATCCTGCGTCTGGCAATCGCGGCCGAGCGCGCGGAAATGGCGCTTGACGGACTCCCACGCGCCCTTGGCGGTGATGCCCATCTTCTTGTGGTCGTAGCCGGCGGAGCCGCCCGACGCGAACGCATCGCCGAGCCAGAAGCCGTGCTCTTCGCTGACCGCGTTGGCGATGTCGGAGAATGTCGCCGTGCCCTTGTCGGCGGCGACGACGAGATACGGATCGTCCGCATCGTGGCGCACCACGCCGTCCGGATGCGCGACCTCGCCTTCGACGAGGTTGTCGGTGATGTCGAGAAGGCCGTTGATGAACATGCGATAGCAGGCGACGCCTTCGGCCAGCACCGCGTCGCGCTCGCCGGAGGCCGGTGGACGCTTGACGAAGAATCCGCCCTTCGAGCCGACCGGCACGATGACGGTGTTCTTGACCATCTGCGCCTTGACCAGACCCAGCACTTCCGTGCGGAAATCCTCGCGCCGATCCGACCAGCGCAATCCGCCGCGCGCGACCGGTCCGAAGCGAAGATGCACGCCTTCGACTCTCGCGCCGTAGACGAAGATCTCGCGATACGGACGGGGCTTGGGCAGATCCGGCACCTTCGAGGAATCGAACTTGAAGCTGACGTAATCGTGCGGCGCGCCGTTGCGGGTCTGGAAATAATTCGTGCGCAGCGTCGCGCCAATGACGCCGAGGTACGCGCGCAGGATGCGGTCCTCGTCGAGGCTCGCGACCTGATCGAGCAGGATCTTGATCGCGGCGATGATCGCGACGATCTGCGTCGCGCGAGGCTCGCCGCGCGCAGCGGTCAGATCCTCGATGAATTTCGGATGCGCTTTCATCACGTCCGCGGAGACGAGCGCATCGAGCTCCTTGGCGAGGCGCTTCTTCGCCGTTTCGATGACGCTCTTGCCCGCGCTCTCGCGCTCGGGATCGAAACCGGCTTCGAACAATTCGACGAGCAGGCCCGCGGCCGCCGGATAGCGGTTCAGCGTGTCCTCCATGTACGACTGCGAGAAGGGCACGCCCGTTTGCAAAAGATATTTGCAATAGCCGCGCAGCACGCTGACCTGGCGCCAGTCGAGCTGAGCGCCGAGGATCAGCTTGTTGAACGCATCATTCTCGGCGTTGCCGCGCCAGATGCGCTCGAACGCCGTCTGGAACAGTTCGCGCACCTGCTCGATGTCGAACTCGCAGCGCAGCGCCGGCTGCACTTCGATGTCCTGGATGTAGAGCTTGCTGTCCTCGACGTCGATTTCGTAAAGATGCTCGGTGAGCACCTTGAGGCCCATGTTCTCGAGCAGCGGGATGACGTCGGACAGCGCGATGTCGCCGCCGAGGCGGAACGCTTTGAGGTGCAGCGTGTCGGCCTTGCGCCGCGAGCGATAGAGATTGAGTCGGATATCGTCCGCATCGCGCAGGCTCGCGGCCATCTCGACGTCGGCCGCGGCGACGTGCGCGGTGACTTCCTCGATGTAGCCGACCGGCAGCGCGCGGCCGTATTTCGCGGCGAGCTTGAGACCTTTCTCCTCGCCGTGCTTTTGCACCAGCGTGTCGCGCAACTCATCGTGCCAGTTGCGCACGATCTGCGCGATCTTGCCTTCGAGCTCGGCAGCGTCGTAGCTGGCCTTGTCGCCGGGCTTCGGGCGGACGATGAGATGCAGGTTGGCGAGCGGCGATTCGCCGACCTGGATGGTCGAATCGATGCGCTCGCCGTGCAATGCGCGCTTTAGCGTCGCCTCGACGCGCTCGCGCACGTCGGAGCTGAAACGGTCGCGCGGCAGGTACACCAGACACGAATAGAAACGCCCGTACTTGTCGCGACGGACGAACAGGCGCGTGCGCGCGCGCTCCTGCAGCGCGAGCACGCCGGTCGCGATCGCGTAAAGCTCGTCCTCGGTGCACTGGAACAGCTCGTCGCGCGGCAGCGTCTCGAGAATGTGGCGCAGCGCCTTGCCCGAGTGCGAATCGCGGCGGAAGCCCGCGCGCTTCATCACCGCTTCGACCTTGCGCCGCACCAGCGGCACGTCCTGCGGGCGGCGCATGTACGCGCCCGAAGTGAAAAGACCGAGGAAGCGCTGCTCGGCGACCGGCACGCCGTTGTCGTCGAACGCGAGCACGCCGATGTAATCCATGTAACCCGGCCGGTGCACGCTGGCGCGTGCGTTGGTCTTGGTCAGGATGATCGCGTCCATCGAGCCAGACTGCGGCAACTCCTTGGCGACCAGCGTGCGCAGCGAGCGCGGCGAAAGCGAGCGTTCTTCTCCGCGCAGGATGCCCAGGCCCGAGCCCTCGACGGCCTTCAGCACTTCGTCGCTGCCGGACTTCGCGACCTCGTATTCGCGATAGCCGAGGAACGTGAAATGGTTGTCGGCGACCCAGCGCAGGAATTCCTGCGCCTCGGCGATGCCGTCGGCGTCGACCGGCATCTTGCGGGCCGGCAGCTCGTCGGCGATGGCGAACATGCGATCGCGCATGGCCGACCAGTCGTTGACGCTTTCGCGCACGTCGTCGAGCGTGGCGAGGACGCCGAGCTTTAATTTTTCGAGCTCGCTCGCGCCGGCGACGCGGTCGATCTCGAAGTGCATGATCGATTCGGGCACGCCCGTGGCGGCGTCGTCCGAAGCCAGGCTCAGCATGTTGCCGCCCGGATCGCGCACGACGCGGAAAATCGGATGGATGACCGTGTGCAGCTGGCGTCCCGTCTGGTTGACGCGCATGCCGACCGAATCGACCAGGAACGGCATGTCGTCGGTGACGATCTCGATGACCGTGCGCATCGACTCGTAGCCATCGTCGGCGGCGGTCGGGTTGAACACGCGGATCTTGGCGTGTCCGGCGCGGCGCTCGCGCGCGAATTCGAGCGCGTGGGTGGTGAGCGCGACCCAATCGGCGGCGCTGCGCGCCGCGAGATCCTCCGCGCTCAGCCGGCGCAGGAATTCGCGCGCGAAGGTCTGCGCATCGCGAAGGCGCGCGCCGGCAAGCTGAGAGGCAAGGAGGGACAGGATCGAGTCGAGATCGGTGACGGAGGGGACGTTAATGGCGCCCTGGGCATTCATGAAAGCGCTCTTGAGCGGTGCTTGAGAGGGGGCGGAAGGATACGCCTCGACCATGACAGAAGCTAGTTGCAAAGCCCATGGATCGGGGACAAAAATCGAGGCGAATCCATGCGATACGTTGCAATCGGAGGTCCGGCGGAGGGCGCGCGCGCCAAGCCGCGCTCGCTTTGCAACACCGCATGTTCGTACTTTGAGTCATCGACCGGTTATTTGTACGATTGCGTCCAATATCGACGCGGCGGCGAGCGACGTCCGCAAGATAGAGAACGTCACCGGATAGCGCGCGGCGTCCTGTCGTACGTCTGTCCCGATAAGCTGATGTTCTTTGGTGCAACACAGCACTTCGATACGCATCGCCGGCTTTCGTTCCCGCCGGCGACGCTCCGACCATCAGGAAGAACAACAATGATCCGTTCCGGTGTGATGAGAACGATTGCGGCGACCGCCTTCGCAGCACTCGCGGCCTCCTGCGGCAAGAAAGAGGCGCAGCAGCAGCAAGCGCCGCCTCCGACCGAAGTCGGCGTGGTGAGCGCCCACGCCGAAGCGGTGCCGCTGACGCAAGACCTCGTCGGCCGCGTCTCCGCATTCCGCACCGCGGACGTGCGCGCCCGCGCGGCCGGCATCCTGCAAAAGCGCGTCTACACCGAAGGCAGCGACGTCAAGGAAGGCCAGGTGTTGTTCGAGATCGACCCGGCGCCGCTGCGCGCCGCATTGAACGCGCAGCAGGCTAATCTCGCCTCGGCGCAGGCGACCTACACGAACAATCACGTCGCCGCCGAGCGCGCGCGCAGCGTGGCGAGCAAGGGTCTTCTCTCGAAAGCCGACGTCGATGCCGCCGAAGCCGCCGAGCGCACGTCCGCCGCGTCGGTCAAGCAGGCGCAGGCGAACGTCGAATCGGCGCGCATCTCGCTCGGCTACACCACCGTCAACGCGCCGATCTCCGGCCGCGCCGGCCAGCAGCAGGTGACCGAAGGTGCATTGGTGGGCCAGACCGAAGCGACCTTGCTGACGACCGTCGAGCAGATCGATCCCGTGTACGTCAATTTCCGCAAGGCGGTCAATGAGATCGACGCACTGCGCAGCGCCGCCGCCGCCGGCAGCGTGCGTCTGGAGGAACCCAACAAGGCGAAGGTCGACGTGTTGCGTGAAGGCTCGGGTGCCGGCGAAAGCGGCACGCTGGATTTCTCGGACGTGGCAGTTGATCCGGGGACCGGCGCGGTCAGCCTGCGCGCGGTCGTGCCGAATGCGGACCACCGCCTCCTGCCCGGCCAGTACGTCACGGTGCGGGTCAGGCTCGGCGAGCTCGCGCACGCTTGGCTCGTTCCGCAGCAGGCCGTGCAGCGCGATCCGAACGGCGCGTTCGTGCTCGTCGTCGGCGCCGACGGCAAGGTCGCGCAAAAGCGCATCAAGGCCGACAACCTGCGCGAGAGCAGCTGGATCGTCACCGACGGTCTCGCCGACGGCGATCAGATCATCGTTTCCGGCGTCATGAGCGCCAAGCCCGGCTCGCCCGCCAAGGCAACGCCGTGGAAGCCGGACGATCAGAACAAGCCGCAACAGCCGGCGTCCGCGCCGAACAACCACTGATCGGACGCCTCCGCCATGTCCCGTTTTTTCATCGACCGCCCGATCTTCGCCTGGGTCATCGCGATCCTGATCACGCTCGGCGGCCTCATCTCGATCGGCGAGCTCGGCGTCGAATCCTATCCCGGCATCGCGCCGCCGCAGGTCGCGATCAGCGCGACCTACCAGGGCGCCGATGCCGACACCGTCGCCAAGACCGTCACGCAGGTGATCGAGCAGCAGCTGACCGGCATCGATCACCTGATGTATTTCAGCTCCACCTCGAGCGCGAACGGCACGGCGTCGATCACGCTGACGTTCGAGCCCGGCACGAATGCGGATATCGCGCAGGTGCAGACGCAGAACAAAGTGGCGTTGGCGACGCCGCGCCTGCCAGCCGAGGTGACCCAACAAGGTGTCACGGTCGTCAAGACCAACCCTGACTTCTTGATGTTCGTCATGCTGAAGTCCGAAGACAACAGCATGAATTCGTATCAGCTCAACAATCTCCTTTCGCAGCGCGTCATCGATCAGATCGCGCGCCTTCCCGGCGTCGGCCAGACCTTCCAGCTCGGCTCCGAATATGCGATGCGCATCTGGCTCGATGCCGACAAGCTGCACGGCTACGGCTTGTCGGCAGCGCAGGCGCTGACCGCCGTTCGCGCGCAGAACGTGCAGGTTGCCGCCGGCTCGTTCGGCGCAGAACCTGCCAACGCCGGCAACGGATTCACCGCGCCCGTCATCGCCGAAGGACGCTTCACCTCGCCCGAGCAGTTCGAGAACATCATCCTGCGCGCGAATACCGACGGCACGACGGTCAAGCTCAAAGATGTCGCGCGCGTCGAGCTCGGACCGTTCCGCTACGGCCAGCGCGTCGTCTACAACGGCCAGGGCGTCGCCGGTCTCGGCGTGCAGTTGGTCAGCGGCGCGAACGCGCTGACGGTAGCCAACGCCGTCAAGTCCAAGATGGCCGAATTGCAGCCGAGCTTCCCCACCGGCGTGTCGTGGTCGGTGCCCTACGACACCACCAACTTCATCAAGATCTCGATCGAGGAAGTCGTCAAGACGCTCGGCGAGGCGATCGTGCTGGTGTTCCTCGTCATGCTGATGTTCCTGCAGAACTTCCGCGCGACGATCATCGCGACGCTGGTCATTCCCGTCGCGCTGATGGGCGGCTTCCTCGCGATGTGGGCCGTCGGCTTCACGATCAACCAGCTGTCGCTGTTCGGCATGGTGCTCGCGATCGGCATCGTCGTCGACGACGCGATCGTCGTCATCGAGAACGTCGAGCGCATCATGAGCGAGGAGAAACTCTCGCCCAAGGAAGCGACGCGCAAGGCGATGGATCAGATCTCCGGCGCCGTCGTCGCGATCGCGGTCGTGCTGATGGCGGTCTTCATCCCGAGCGCGATGCAGTCAGGCTCCGTCGGTGCGATCTATCGTCAGTTCGCGCTGACGATCGCACTCTCGACCGCGTTCTCGGCGTTCCTCGCGCTGGTGTTCACGCCGGCGCTCTGCGCGACGATCATCAAGCCGGTGCAGGACACGAAGAAGAACTGGGCGTTCCGTCACTTCAACCGCCTGTTCGACTGGACGCGCAACAAGTACTCGGGCCACATCACCTGGGCCATCCACCACGTGCCGATGTGGATGGGCATTTTCGCCGTCGTGGTGATCTTGTGCGCCTTCATGTTCCGCATCCTGCCGTCGAGCTTCGTGCCCGAAGAAGATCAAGGCTACGCGCTGACGATCGTGTCGCTGCCCGCCGGCGCCAGCATCTCGCGCACGAACGCGGTGATGGACCAGGTTTCCTCGATCATCCGCAAGAGCCCCGAAGTCGAAGGCGTGTTCGCGATCTCCGGCTTCAGCTTCGTCGGCAGCGCCGAGAACGTCGGCATGGCGTTCACGCGTCTCAAACCGTGGGGCGAGCGCGATCACACCGCGACGGAGCTGATCCACCAGTTCCAGGGCCAGATCTTCGGCGGCGTCAAGGACGCGATGGCCTTCGTGATCAACCTGCCGACGATCCGCGGCCTCGGCCAGTTCGGTGGATTCGATTTGTATCTGCAGGATCGCGCCGGCGCGGGACACGCTGCGTTGATCAATGCGCAGAACACATTGCTCGGCAAGGCGGCGGAGCAATCCGGCGTCCTCGCCGGCGTGCGTCCGAACGGCCTTCAGGACACGCCGCAGCTTTCGATGAAGGTCGATCGCGTGCAGGCGCAGTCGATGGGCCTTTCGCTGACGGACGTCTATACCGCCATCCAGCTGATGCTGGCGCCGGTCTACGCCAATGATTTCATCTACGGCGGACGCGTGCTCCGCGTCAACGTGCAGGCCGACGCGCCGTTCCGCACCAACGCCGATGCATTGAGTCACTTCTACGTGCCGAGCTCGACGCAGACCGAAACCGTGACCACCGGCGCCGGCATCAGCACGACGCCGGCGATGATCCCGCTGTCCAACGTCGTCTCGACGCATTGGGCGATGGGCTCGCCCGCGATCGTGCGCTACAACGGCTACGAAGCCATCGAGATCGTCGGCAGCCAGGCGCCGGGCAAGAGCTCGGGCGAAGCGATGAACGCGATGTCGACGATCATCAAGAACGATCTGCCTCAAGGCTTCGGCTTCGACTGGGCGGGCCAATCGCTGCAGGAGATCATCTCGGGCAACCAGGCGCCGATGCTGTATGCGCTCTCGATCCTGGTCGTGTTCCTGTGCCTCGCCGCGCTCTACGAGAGCTGGTCGATTCCGATCGCGGTGCTGCTGGTCGTCCCGCTCGGCGTCACCGGCGCATTGCTGCTCACCTGGACGCGTGGTCTGCCCAACGACGTCTATTTCAAGATCGGCATCCTGACCATCATCGGCCTCGCCGCGAAGAACGCGATCCTGATCGTCGAGTTCGCGGTCGAAGAGCAACGCGCCGGGCGCAAGCTCGGAGAGGCCGTGATCGACGCGGCGCGCCTGCGACTCCGGCCGATCCTGATGACGTCGTTCGCCTTCATCCTCGGCGTGCTGCCGCTCGCGATCTCGACCGGCGCCGGCGCGAACTCGCGTCACGCGATCGGCACGGGCGTCATCGGCGGCATGCTGTTCGCGACGTTCCTCGGCGTGCTCTTCATCCCGATTTTCTACGTGTTCGTGCGGCGGATGCTGGGCGACAAGCTCGATGGGCCTTCGAAGTCGCTTGCGCACGAACCCCCGGAAAATGACCGCCGCTGACGCCGCAACTGCCGCAGACCGTCATCCCGGCGAAAGCCGGGATCCATTTGCTTCGGCAGGAAGATCAAAATGGGTCCCGGCTTTCGCCGGGACGACGGCCCTAGCGTGGTTTCTTGTCCGCACTCCCGTCGTCTGTTTCAATCGCGCTCCCGCCGAAGCCGTCGACATCATGCCCACGCTCGAAGAACAAGCTCTCAGCAAGACCTGGTTCTACCCGTTCCGCCTGCCGGGCGGCCACGTGACGACGACCTACGACGGCGGCGCGCTCGACGCGATCCATGCGACGCGCCTGGCGATGCTGCGCTCGGCGCTGCAGGCGCGCTTCGGCGCATCGATCAACCAATGCTCGGTGATCGACATCGCCTGCCACCAAGGTTACTTCTCGACGCAGCTGGCGCAGGCCGGCGCTCGCGACGTGCTAGCCGTCGACGCACGCGCCGAGCACGTCGCCGACGCGACGCTGATCCGCGATGCGCTGGGCCTCAAGAACATGCGCGTCGTGCAATCGGACGTGCACGCGCTCACCCCGCAGACGGTCGGCACGTTCGACATCGTGCTGATGCTCGGGCTGATTTATCACCTGGAAAATCCGGTCGGCGCGTTGCGCGTGGCACGCGCGCTGACGAAGAACATCTGTCTCGTCGAAACCCAGATCGTGCCCGGCCTTTCCGGTGTCGTCGATTACGGGAGTTACCGTTTCGTGCGGCCGCTCAAGGGCTCGTTCGGCATTATCGACGAGACCGAAGAGACGCACGGACCCGAGGCGAGCACCACCGGAATCTGCCTCGTTCCAAGTATCGATGCCTTGATCTGGATCATGCGCAAAATCGGATTCACGCGCGTCGATATCCTGCCGCCGCCGGCCGATGCGTACGAGCAATTACGCTACGGAAAACGCGTGATGGTCGCCGCATATATCGAATGAGCGATCAAGTCAACCGTTTTTCTTTTCATTTTGTGGCGCATTACTCGAATCGCTTTGATATCGGGTCACATAAGCGTGTCCGAGTTCGCAACTTTGTAACGACGGCGTCGTTAACATTCGCTCCGGGCAGGGGGAACAATTAGAGAGACCACGCAATGCGCATTTCGCTCGCAGGCAGTAGTGCTGCATTATCGTTTGTATTGATGGCCGCATTCGCTGCGCCGTGCAGCGCCGCCATCGATATCGACCTTTCCTACGTCAATCAAAGTTCCGAGCAGTTCCAACGCTTCAAGAATTACGTCGACAACGCCGTCGACGGCGACCCGGACTACGGATTCTCCGCGACCGACGCCGCCTACATGTACAAGCTGACCGGGCAGGCGCAATACGCCAATCTCGCCGTCAGCATGGTCGAGGATCAGGTCAGCCAGGCCGAAGCCGCCATCGCCTCGGGCCAGACTCCCGAAGTCGCGGGCGATTCTTACCTCGATGCCGGCGGCATGATCAGCGATCTCGCGCTGACCTACGACTGGTGCTCATCGTTCGTGACCTCGAGCCAGCGCACGCGCTGGGCGAGTTACGCCGGGCAGACGATTTTCAATGTGTGGAATCCGGCCCAGGCGCGCTGGGGCGAGACGATGCAGCCGTGGTCCGGCTGGTCGATCAATAATCCGGGAAATAATTATTATTATAGTTTTATGGAAGCCACGATGTATTGGACGCTGGCCAGCGACGATGCGACGTGGATGAGCTTCCTCAACACGAACAAAATCCCGCTGCTCGAATCGTACTTCGCTGATCTCGACGGCGGCGGCAGCCGCGAAGGCACCGGGTACGGACTGTCGCACCGCACGCTGTTCGGCCTCTATCGCGCCTGGCGCGACGCCGCCGGCAACGACATCGGCAACGCGAACAGCCATATGACGGACAGCATCCTGTGGTGGATCCACGCCACGGTGCCGACGATGGATTACGTGGCTCCTATCGGCGATCAGTCGCGCGTGTCGGTTCCGGCGATCTACGACTACCACCGCCACCTGATGCTCGAAGCGCGCCAGACGACCACCGACGCGACGGCGCAAAGCAACGCCTCGTGGTGGCTGCATCACATCTCGATCGGCGAGATGACCAGCGGCTTCAATTTCCGCCACGATCTCCTGCCCGCGGGCAGCGCAAGCGCGGCGCCGCCGACCGATCTCGTCTACTACGGCTCGGGCACCGGCCAGCTCTTCGCGCGCACCGGATGGGACACCGGCGCGATGTGGCTGCAGTTCTCGGCCGGCCCGTACGTCGAAAGCCATGCGCACCAGGACCAGGGCTCGTTCACTCTGTACGAGAACGACTGGCTCGCCGTGACCGAGAACATCTGGTCGCACAGCGGCATCCAGCAGGGCACCGAAACGAACAACATGCTGCGCTTCGAGCACAATGGCAGCATCGTCGAGCAGCAGGTCGGCACCACGTCGACCATGACCTACACGCCCGGCGCCGGCGGCTCCGTGCACGCGGTCGCCAACCTGACGCCCGCGTACGACGGCAATTCCGCGGTCGGCTCGTGGCAGCGCACGATCGATTTCGCGAGCCGCATGCTGACCGTGCACGACAACTACACGACCGGCTCGGGCACGCAGGCGATCTTCCAGGTCAACGTGCCGGTGCATCCGACGATCTCCGGGCAAACCGTGACCGCGGGCAACCTCAAAATCCAGGTCGTCTCCCCGGCCAACGCGACGATCACTGCGGTCGACTGGACCGGCGAGGACAGCGACTACAATTCGGGCTGGCGCGTCGACATCAGCGGCGGCAGCGGCGAATACATCGTCCAGCTGAGCTCGGACTACGAAGCGCCGGAAGAAGTGTTCTCGAACGGCTTCGACTGATCCTGCAGCTCGTTCAACGCGAAAAAAAAAACGCCCGGCATCGCCGGGCGTTTTCTTTCGTGCCGCCGGCTACGCGCTCTTCAGTCGACGCAGCCGATATCAGAGAACGACGCGAGCCGATCGAGCGGAAACTGCCCGCTGCCGAACGCGGCGAGCGATGACTGGTACGAGAACGTTGCGCTGGCGCAATTGGCGAAGTCGATATCGACCGTGCCCCACGCGTGCGCGCCCGACCCCGTCGCCGCGCCGCCCGGCTGCAGGCGACCGCCCGTGTTCTGCGACATCTCGACGTGGATGTGGCGATCGTTCGCCTCACCGACGCCGTAGATCCAGGCCTGATTGCCGTTGCGGTCGAACGTGTTCCACATCACCAGCACCGTGCCGTCGTGCAGGCGCTGGATCGTCACGTAGTGGCCGTCGGCGAGGTGGTCGTAGAACGTGCCGTTCATGCCGCCGATCGTGACGTTCTGGCTGTTGCCGTCAAATTCGTAGGCGCCGGCGTCGCAGCGGCCTGGCAGGCGCGCCAGACCGCGGGCATCGGTCGCCTCGCAGTAGGCTGCGACGCCCGCACCGCGTGCGGGGCTCGACGACTGCAACGCGTACGTCGGCACCAGGCCGCCGTGATCCTGCACGCCGAGATCGGGCACCGATGATGTCTTGACGTCGGACGCGACGGCCCAGGCACAGTTCGAGCTCACCACGTTCCCGCCCAGCGACTGCACGCGGCCGCCCGTAACCGCACACAGGCTGGACGTCCCCGTCTGTACGATCGAATTCGCCGTCACTAGGTTGCCCGCGCCCTCGTTGGCGATTGCGAAGTTCCAGATCACCGTGGAGTTGAAGAGGTTGAGGCTGCCGTCGTTGGTGATCGGGCTTCCGACCGTCGCATTGCGCAGCGTCATCGTTGCATTGACGTCGTTGTAGACCGATTGGCCGACGACTGTGACCGCTTCGAGTTGCAGCTCGCCCGAATTGCTGATCGCTTTCGACAACGGCGGCGTGAAGCCGCAGGAAGGAGCATCGATCAGCAGATTCCGCAGCGTCAAATGAACACCAGTATCGACACCGACGACGTAAGCGAGGCAGGACGGCTGAAGCTCGGCGCCCGAGCCTTCCACGACGACGTGGCCGCGATGCACGAAGATTCCTCCACAGGGCCCATTGGCGTCGTACGACTGATAGTGGCCGCCGCGCGCGAGAATGATCGTCGTATCTCCATCAGCCGAAGCCGACGAGACGGCGCTATTCAATGCCGCGCAATCGCCGTCGGCGATGCGCACGATGCTGCTCGCGCCGGCATGCAGCACGAAACCGAAGAACAACGAAACGAACAAGGCCAAGCGAGCCATGACACCCCTTCCCTGTCGCGCCAGATCGGCGGCAGGGGTGTAATACGCTCGGCTTCGTGACGGCGTCAATCGCATTTAAGCGAACGACGCCGTCTTGTCGGGCAATAGCTACAGAAATATATAACTTTCCGCTTTTCGCAACGGTTGTTGCGCACCGGCAACGCTCGGTCCGCTCAGCGCACGCCCGTCTCGTTGCGCGCGATGACGAGGCGCTGTATCTCGCTCGTGCCCTCGTAGATCTCCGTGATCTTCGCATCGCGGAAATAGCGTTCGAGCGGCATTTCCTTCGAGTAGCCCATGCCGCCGTGGATCTGCACGGCCTGATGCGTGATCCACATCGCCGCTTCCGAGGCGAAGAGTTTCGCGACCGAGGCTTCAGTGCTGAAGCGCCCGCCGTTCTTCTCGGTCTCGCCTTTCGCGAATGCCGCGCGCAAGGTCAAGAGCGTTGCCGCATCGAGGCGGCATTTCATGTCGGCGATCTTGGCCTGGATCATCTGGAACGACCCGATCGGATGGCCGAACGCCTTGCGCTCGCGCGTCCACACGACGCTCGCCTCGTACGCCGCGCGCGAGAGACCGACCGCCTGCGAAGCGATGCCGATGCGGCCTGCGTCGAGCACGCCCATCGCGATCGCGAAGCCTTTGCCTTCCGGCCCGAGCATGTCGGATGCCGGACACACGTAATCGCTGAACTCGATCTCGCAGGTCGCCGATGCGCGGATGCCGAGCTTGGGTTCGGTCTTTCCGGCGTGGAAACCTTCGCGCGAGGTGTCGATGATGAAAGCCGACACGCCCTTCGCGCCGATCCCCGGTGTCGTGATCGCGAACAGCACGATGTATTTGGCGACGGGACCCGACGTGATCCAGCTCTTCTTGCCGTTGATGACGTAGTCGCCGTTCGCGTTCTTCGCCGCGCGCGTGTGCATTGCCGAGGCATCCGAGCCGGATTGCGGTTCCGTCAGTGCGTAGGCGCCGATCGCATCGCCCGATGCGATCGCGCGCACGTATTTCTGCTTCTGCTCTTCGGTGCCGTATTTCAGGATGCCGTTGCAGTACAGCGAATTGTTGACCGACATGATCGTCGAGTGCGCGCAGTCGGCCGACGCGATCTCGATCATCGCCAATGCATACGCGACCGGATCCATGCCCGCGCCGCCGTATTCGTGCGGCACTTCGATGCCCATGAGCCCGAGCTGTCCCATCTCGCGGATGTTGTCGAGTGGGAATTCGCCGGACTTGTCGAACTCGGCCGCGACCGGCGCGATGCGCTTCTGCGCGAAATCGCGCGCGATCGACTGGATTGAGAGCTGGTCTTCGGTGTAGCGGAAATCCATGGAGAGCTCCTGGCAAGCGGCGGCGTGCTTTCTCCGTCGTCCCGGCGAAAGCCGGGACCCATTTTGATCTCGTGCGCAAATGGGTCCCGGCTTTCGCCGGGACGACGGGAGGGATGCGGATTTTAGCGTTTCAGCCGACTCAGCGCGAAGACACACCAAAATCGCACGGCGCACCCCGCAAACGCTGATCGAGCATCCACGGCAATAGCGCCGCCTCGCCATATGCGCGATGCCAGATCACGTGCTGCTCGTTCGTATATTCGGTGTAGCGCGGCGTGCCGCCCATCTCGCGCAGCGCGCGCACGACCGCACGCGATCCGACCATGGCGCCGCCGTAGCCGGTCTCGATGTTGGTGTCGTTGTCTTTCTCACCGTGGAAAATCCACTGCGGCACGTCGCGGATCGGCGCGAGCCCGCTGACCTCGGTCATGCCCGACATCGGCACGCCGGCGGCGAAGCACTTGGGCCAGGTCTTGAGCGCGTCCCACACGCCGGTGCCGCCGTCCGAAATCCCGGTCAACACGACGCGCCGCGGATCGATCGGCCAGCGCGAAAGCGCATCTTTCACCGTCGCGGCGACGCGTTCGGGCGGCCAGTACGCACCGGTCGTCTGCGGCGCGACGTAGACCAGCGGAACGCCGCCCTCAATCGCAGCATCGATCAGCTCCATCGAACCGTTGCCGTAGCCGGCGAGCTGCGATTCGTTGTCGGTGCCGTCCTGCCAGTCGCCGTGCAGGAACACTATCAGCGGCAAGAGCTCCCCGTCGCGCCGTCCCGGTGTCTGGATCGCGCGATACGGCACATGCGAAGGATCGCTCGTCCAGTACTTCGCGAGATCGGCATTTTCGACCGCCGCCGCGGGCAGCGCGAAGAGGAGGAACAGCGAGGCGAACGGCAGGCGCAAGTGGGGAATCGGCGGGATCGGCATCGGCGCGGCCGCGCAGCATAGCGGCCGGCGCCGCCTGACGCACTCCCGTCACATTGACCTTCGCGCCCCGCGCCGCTACGCTAGCATTTATCTTTCGATCAAGATAAAGGGATACATGCTTGATCTCGCAGCGACCTCCGCGCTGTTGCGCCTGCTTTCCGATCCGACGCGCGTGCGCCTCTTGGCGCTGCTCGAACGCGAGGAGCTGACGGTCGCGGAACTCTCCGCGGTGCTGAGGCTCGCGCAGCCGCGCGTGTCGACGCATCTCGCCAAGCTCAAGGAAGCCGGGCTCGTGCGCGATCGCCGCGCCGGCGTTTCCTCGTATTACCGCTACAACAACGAGATCGATCCGCGCGAGAACGCGCTGCTGATCGCGCTCAAGGAAAGCGTCGACGACGCGCTGCTGCGCGACGACGAGAATCGCCTGCCCGGCATCCTGGCCAAGCGCGCGCGCGCCGAAGGCTGGGCCGACACGGTCGCCGGCGACATGGAGCGCCACTATTCGCCGGGCCGAACCTGGGAAGCGCTGGCGCGCGGCATGATGCAGCTGGTCGAGACCGGCGACGTGCTCGATGTCGCTTCCGGCGACGGCGTGCTGGCCGAGCTCCTCGCGCCGCGCGCGCGATCGATCGTCTGCGTCGATGCGAGCGAACGCGTTGCGCTCGCCGCGCGCGAGCGCCTGAAATCGTTCGCCAATGTCGAGGTCAAGATCGGCGATATGCACGCGCTCGACTTCCCGGCCAAGAGCTTCGATCTGGTTTTGCTGATGCATGCCCTCACTTACAGCGAGAAGCCGGCCGAAGCGCTCGCCGAAGGCGCGCGCGTATTGCGTCGCGGCGGCCGGCTCCTGATCGCAACGCTCGGCCGGCACGCGCACCGCACCGCGGTCGAGCCGTTCGATCACCGCAATCTGGGCTTCAAGCCTGATGATCTGCGCGATCTCGCGCGCTCGGCGAAGCTCGAAGTCCTGGCCTGCGAAAAGCTGACGCGCGAGCGCCGGCCGCCCTATTTCGAAGTCTTGAGTCTGCTTGCGAGGAAACCATGAGCCGACATCTTCCTTGGCTGAATCCCGAACGCACCGCGCTTCTGCTCGACGCGCTGGCCGAGCGCATCCTCGTCATCGACGGCGCGATGGGCACGATGGTGCAAGGCTACCGGCTCGACGAAGCGGACTATCGCGGCGAGCGCTTCGCGTGCGGATTCGATGTGAAGCACGAGCCGAACCGCGACGCGGTGACGAATCCCGGCAGCGATCTGAAGGGCAACAATGATCTGTTGACCCTGACGCGTCCTGACGTGATCGGCGCGATCCACTCGGCGTACCTCGATGCCGGGGCCGATCTCGTCGAGACCAACACGTTCAACGCGACAGCCGTGAGCCAGGCCGACTACAAGCTCGAGCATCTCGTCTACGAGCTCAATCGCGAAGGC
>Ga0068859_100003472_pt1 | contig 16033 bp, 16 predicted proteins | sample KBSSwiS22_FD_66585 | JGI IMG/M metagenome (GOLD analysis project Ga0068859, IMG submission 66585) | Switchgrass rhizosphere microbial communities from Kellogg Biological Station, Michigan, USA - KBS Switchgrass S2-2 | ecosystem: Host-associated > Plants > Roots > Rhizosphere > Soil ...
CGGCGCGCGTCGGCATGCGAGCCGCCGGGGATGCCGGGGATCATGACGCAGCCCTACGACCTCGAATTCCTGTTCACGCCGGGGCGCGTCACGATCATCCAGGAAGCCTATATGCAGGTGCGGCGTGTGTTCACCGACGGCCGGCCGCTGCCCGAGGATCCCGATCCGACCTACAACGGCAGCTCGATCGGTCATTGGGAAGGCGACACCTTGGAAGTGACCACGGTGGGCTTGCGCGAAGGCGGCCAGATGGGGCGCAACGGCGTGACGCACAGCGACCAGCTCAAGATCAGCGAGCGCATCCATCTCGATGCCAGGGACAAGGACCAGCTGGTCGTCGAAACCATTTTCGAGGACCCCAAGGCATTGGCCGCACCCTGGCACACGGTCGCACGGTTCAAGCGCCAGCGCGGGCTCGACCAGATCGAGTTCATCTGCGCGCAGAACGACCGCAATCCCATCAACGAGAAGGGCGAGGTCCAGTTCGAACCCCCGCAGCAATAGGCTTTGCTGCCCGAACTGCGAAAATTCGAAAGTCGATTTCACGCGAAGGCGCGAAGAGTCTTTTTGCGCGCAGAGCCGCAGAGATCGAGTCCGTCGCGGCAGTCGCGTGCACCACCTCTGCGCCTTCGCGGCTCTGCGCGAATCAAAATCGCGCCGCAGCATGGGCGAACGTCGAACCCGTCGTTCGACAGGCCAGCAAGTCCCATCCCTCCGCGCCTTCGCGTGAACCAAACTGGCTATTCGCCGCGAGCCAGCGGCGGGTAGAGCAGACGCAAACTCGCCGGTGCGTGGCATTTGCGGATCGCTTCTTCGGCGTATTTCGCGCGTTCGACCGTGAGCGCAACGCTGGTGAGTGCGCGCGGGCGCTCGGCGGCGACTTCGTCGCGCGTGAACGCGCGCGTGCCGGGCGGCGCGCTGGTCTCCCCGAGCACGAACACGACATAGTTCATCATGTCGGCAAGCTCGGCGTTGTCGGCGATGCGGCTATGCGCGACATTGGGCAGGCGCAGCAGATAGGCACGCGATTCCGGCGTGCACATGAACCAGCCGACGCGCCCGCGCAGCTCCGGCAGCTGCGCCGGCGCCGAACGCCCGTCGACGCCGTGGCAGCCGGCGCAATTCTCGAGATAGTCCGCGCGCGCCAGCTCGGGGTCGGCGAGTTGAGGCGGGGCAAGCGTCTGGCCGAGCGCGCACGAGGCGCCCACCGCTGCAATTGCCGCAAGGCCAAGCCCAAGGATCAAGCCAGGTTCGCGCACCGCGCAACCTCCCGCCGCCTAGGCGGCGCCTACCAGCACTGCGGTCGAGCAGTGATATTCCATGCTGCTGGTGCCGAAGCACCAGATCACGTCGTTGTTGAGCTGCGGGACATAGAGCTGTGTCGCGCGATCGGTGTTGTCGCAGTTGCACTGGGCGCAATAGGATTTTCCGCAGCAGTCGCGATAGGCGATCAGATAGGCCTTGCCGTCGTCGGGGTTGATACACGTGCCGACCCACGACACCGGCGATGGCTCGGCGCCGGCCGGGCAGCTGTGCACGCCGCCGCCGCAGCAAGTGCACAGCGACCCGTCGATCGCGCAATAGCGCCAGTAATTGCACTTGGTGTCGTCGCTGGTCTGAGCGGCGCGGGCGAAGGCGGTCTTGGCCTCGGGCGAGCGATCAGGCTTGCTTGCTTCGGCGCGGCTCACCGGCAACAGCGGGAACACCGGCGCGGCCACCAGTGCGAGCCCGAGCCGGGAGAGAATGCCGCGGCGCGAAGTGCCGCCGGCAAAGCGGCGCAGCATCTTCTCGCCGAGCGCGTCTGGATCGAACTTGCGCATTGGGTCCCCCATCTATTTGCGAAACGTGCGGAAAAGCACGTTTCGAAGCGGCGCCGGCCCGCTTCCCCGGCCGGCCACCCATAAGATACTGCCGTTGGGTGGCCGGGTGGGGGAGCGGGCCGGCGCCGCGCTGCGCCGTGAGACGCTCAAGAAATTCATGCTGCGTCTTTACGGCGGCCAATGAAATCCTGGACCGATCGCACGCCCATTTCGTGCGCGATCACCAGGCTCTCGAGATGCTCGCGGCTGTTGACCAGACCCTTCGACAGGATCGTGCCGTCGCTGCCTAGCAGCACCGCATAGGGCAGCTTGCCGACGGCATAGACCTGGCCGACTTCGGGGCCGTTGACGAACTTGTAGCTGCCGATGCCGTGCCGCTCGATCATCGCGCGCTGCGCTTCGACGGTGTCGTCGCCGACGAAAGTCAGCTCGACGCGCTCCGCGTGCGCGAACGAGGTCGCCATCGGAATCAGCGCCTTGCACAGCGGGCAGCTCGCCGAAACGAACATCAGCAGCCGCAGTGCCGTGCGCGGTGCCGCGCCGCCGACCGTTACCGGCGCACCGTCGAGACTAAGCGCGGGGACTGCCGGTGCAACATTGCCGACTGCCGGACCGCCGGCGGTGGTGAGGGCACCGGCCGGCGCGACACGCATATGAAGCACGCCGACCTGGCGCGCGAGCGCGAGCAGCGCGACGCCGAGCAACAGGATCACGATCCACGACAGGATCTGCGCGATGAGGAGTGTGGTGAGCATCGATTACCTCCGCTTCGCTGCGATCGGGGACAGCGCGAGCGCGCCGAGCGCGTTGAACAGCAGCACGAGCAGGAACAGGCTGGCGCCGGCGGCGGCAGCGGTGACGCGATCGGCGAGGCTCGGTGCGGAAGACGGCAAAGTGCCGAGCAGCAGCAGCGCGGCGAGCGCGATATTGGTCCAGACCAGCGGCCAGCGCAGCGGTTGGCGGAGCTGCGACAGGCCGCAGCCGCAATCGATGTGGTTTCGTCCGCGCGCGATATTGACGGCCATGGCGGCGGCAAAGCCGAGCAGCAGCGCGGCGGCGGCGAGCGCCATGGGGCCGCCGATGCCGGCAATCAGCGCGACTCCGAGCCCGATCTCGGCGATCGGCAGAACGCGCGCGAACGGATCGACCAGCGCGTCTGGCAGCAGCCGATAATTGGCGATCACGCCGGGCAACAGCCTGCGGTGGCGAAGCTTGGCCGCGCCCGCCTGGAGCAGCAACAGCCCGGTCCCATACGCGCCGGCCATGCCAAGGATGTCGCGCGCAGCGAGCGCCGTCGAGGCGAGCCCGACGCTCATGACGGATTGGCCGCGAGCAGCACGCCGCCGCCGGCCTTTTCGAGCTTGAACTTCTGCTCCCAGGTCTTGGCATCGAAGATCAGTACGGTGCCGCTTTCGCCCGACACGACCACCTTGGGCGCGGCTTCCTGGGTCACTTCGATCGCGTTCGCCGGCATTTCGAGCGGCACGCGCTTGACGACCTTCTTCGCCGCGACGTCGAGCTCCCAGATTTCGCTGCCCGCTGCCTTCTGTGACCAAAATTCGCCCATGTGCATCAGCACATAGAGATGGCCCGAGGCGCGGTGCAGCGCGAGCGGCTCCCATCCGCCGGGATACCAGTTGACCTCCAGCGGCTTGGAGTCGCCGGGACGCACGCCCGCCGCCGCCTGGATCGAAAAGGGCTGCGCAACGCTCGGCGCGGCGCCGATCGCGGCGGTGTAGACCAGCCCGGTATAGCTGAGGAACACCGCCTCATGCCTGGTCTTGTCATAGCCGAAATTGTCGAAGATCGGATCGCCGGTCGCGGAGAAGAACGGCGCCGAACGCGTGATCACGGGCTTGGCGCCCGCCAGCGACACCGTCGCCATCGATCCGTCCGAGCAGAGCGCCGAGAAGCCTGAATCGGCATTGGGGATCAGGCTGGCGCAGCCGGGCAGTTCGACCGTGCGCACGAACTTGCGTTTGGCGAGATCGATGACATTGACCGACGACGCCGGGCTGAGATTGTAGACGAACGCTGTCTTGCCGTCGTCGCTCAGGATGAAATTATGCTTGCGTGCGCCGATCAGGATGCGGCCGGGCATCGCGATCTCGCTCTGCAGCTTGAGACCGGTCGAATCGTAGATCGTCACCATGTCCTGGCGGGTGCCGCGCCAGCCCTTGGACCAGATCGTCTCCGAGACATAGTAGTACTGGCCGGCGGGATCGACCGCCATGTCGGCAAGCAGCGACGTTTCGACCATCCCGATCATCTTGCCGGTCGCGGTGTCGTAGATCGCAGTGCCCGGCAGCACGAAGCCACGGTTGACGAACACCCAGCTCGGCTTGGGTCGCTCGATCGACCGGATGTCGGACTGTTCGGGCTGCACCGACGCCGGCGCCGCAGCCGGTGTCTGCGCCTGGGTCGCGGCGCCCAGCACGATCGCGATGGCGGTGGCGGCGGCGTATCCAACCGCGGCGGCGAATCTCATCGTGCCAAACCCCTGTTTCCTGTTGCGCTACGGTGTCCGGCGAATCTCCCCACCGGACACCGCGCATCGCAGCACCCAGAGTTTTGACGCTTGTCCAGTTTTAGTCAAGCGGGCTTTCACGCAATATGTCCGGCGGTGCTGCGCAAGGTCCAGCGGCGGAACGCGTCGGCGCTGACTGTCGTCGAGAGGTTGGCGAACACGACTGCCGCCACACCGCCCGACAGCGTGACCGACAGGCCCACGAGCAGGCCGTCGGCGCCGGCCCAGGCCATCATCGCCGAGCCGACCGTCGGTCCGGCGATGAGTCCCAGGCTGTGCGTGCACGCGACGAACGTTCGGAACCGGCTGTCGCTGCTCGTCGCAGTCGCAAGCCCCGAGCAGCGGATGATGATCGCAGTCGAGCCGATGTTGAGCAGCACGATCGAAACCACGAACGCCGTTGCGTCCCCCGGCTGGGTGAGCAGGATCGGCGCGGCGAGGAAGGCGCCGGCTATCACGGCGGTCGCCAGCAGCGGGACGACCAGCTTTTCGCGCATCACCGCCAGCGCCGTCAGCGCGCCGGCGAGCGACCCCAATGCGACGGCATGGCCGATGGTGCGCTCGTCGATCCCCGCGTCGGCCGCGAGCGCCGCCGCGAAGCTCCACACCAGCATCGTCGAGCAGATGAACCAGAAGGTGGCGGCGGCCAGTGCCCAGCCGGCGCGGGGGATCGGCGCGCGGATGTCGTCGCGCACTCGGTCCGCGGCATTGCCGCCGCCACGGTACATGGCGCGCAGCGCCACGAACGCGCCGGCCGGAGCGAGTGCGAGTGCGGCGAGCGCGGCACGCGCGCCGAACGCGACTGCCAGCTCGGGAAGGATGAGCGACACGAGCGTCGAAAGCAGCAGTTGGACGAGGAACACGCTGCCATAGGCCTTGTTCGGCTGGCGCGCGGCATAGGCCGACATGGCATGCGCATAGACCATGCCCATCGCCAGCCCATAGCCGCAGCGCAGCACCAGCGCCGCGGCGAGTCCGTCGGCCAGCGCCGTACCCATGCTGAGCACCGTCGCACCCGCGGCGCCGGCGATCAGCGCGCGATGCGGCAGCAGCGTCCCGAGCCGCCAGACCAGCAGGGATCCGAGCGCGGCGCCTGCCTGGGTGCCGCCGACGATGATGCCATGCGCGGCGGCCGGCACATGGCACGCGTCCGAAAGCAATGCGAGGAACACCGGATCGATCCCCGGTTGCAGGCAGCCGAGCACTGCGGCGAGCGGCGCCGCGAGCGACTTCGGTCCTGGCTGCAATCGATCCCGTTCCATCGTGCACTCACCGCTGCCGTCGCGGCCGGCCAGTGCATCCTCCCCGCGGTGGCGTCCGTGCGCGCGACCGCCTTATCCGAGACCGGCAATCTGATCCGGAGTGACGGTTTTTGCAAGCGCGACAAGCGTATGCACGGCTATGCTGCGGAACGCGGGCATTTTCGCCGCCCAGGGCTTCTCGAAGCCGAGGAACGGCGTCGATCCTTCCATCGACGCGCTGATGTACAGCGCGACGGTGTGGACTTCGTCGGGCGACAGCGCCGGATTGAGCGCGGAGACATATTCGCCGATGAAATCATGCACGCGCTGGTAGAAGGCGCGCACGCGATCGGCGACGAACTCGTTCTGGTTGGCGAGCGCCCATAGCTCGGTGAATAGCCGCGTGGTGCGTTTGCCGGCGATATCGTCGAGGCAGATCACGATGATCAGCCGCAGCCGTTCCTCGGTGGTCAGCTCGGGCTGGCGGACGCGATCCTCGAGGAGCTTGTCATAGCTGTCGAGCAGTTCGTCGAGCAGGATCTGGATCAGCATTTCCTTGCGCGGGAAATGGTAGCTCACGTTGCCGACTTTCATCCCGCATTCGGCCGCGATTCGTCGGATCGTGAACGCGCTCGCGCCTTCTTCGATCAACACCGTCAGTGCCGCCTTCAGGATCGCATCGACGGTCTCGCTTCCGCGCGCGTAAGTGCCTGGACGCGTTGGAATCATGAACCCGCTATCGTCGGACATGGCATCGCGCCTAACACTCCTTGCCGTGGGTCGCCAGCCCGGGGAATCGCGTGCGCGAGGAGCCGCAGGCGATCCTGCGCCACGAAACGCACTTGACGAATACTTGAAGACTGTCCAGTATTGAATTCGGAAAGTCAAGGCACGGAAATATCGAGAAAAATCGGTGCGCCGATTCTCGCTTTTGCGGGACCCAACGCATGTTTCCGCGCAGCAAATCGGGAAGCGCCGCAGCCGTGAGAATTGCCGCCACATTAAGTCTCGCTTTGGCAATGGTCCTCGCCGCGCCGCCGCCGGCCCACGCCTCCGGCGAAACCATCTTCAAGACCCAATGCTCGCTGTGCCATCAGCCGGACGGCGCCGGGCTCGCCGGGCAATTCCCGCGGCTGGCCGGCCGTGTGCCCGTGATCTCCGCGGACAAGGCCGGGCGGCGCTATCTCGCGTTGGTGCTGCTGCACGGCCTCTACGGCCCGATCACCGTCGACGGCAAGCCGATCAGCGGCGTGATGCCGGCGATCGGCGCACAGCCCGACCAGGCGATCGCCGACGTGCTCAACCATCTGCTCACGCTGGGCAAGCCGGCGGGCAAGCGCGCGCCATTCACTGCCGCCGAAGTCGCCGCGGCGCGCGCCGAAGGCAGCAAGAGCGGCAGCGACGTCGCCGCCGAACGCACTCGGCTCGCCGCGCTGAAGCTGATACCGTGAGTGTTAACTGCTCGAACCAATGCCAAACCCCGCAAATTTGGAGCGCATCGGAGGATCGCATGGCCATCACGCTCACCGTCAATCGCCAGAAGCGCACCGTCGACGCCGAACCCGACAAGCCGCTGCTGTGGGTGCTGCGCGAGGACCTCGATCTCGCGGGCACCAAGTTCGGCTGCGGCGCCGGGCTTTGCGGCGCGTGCACCGTGATCCTCGACGGCCAGGCGGTGCGCTCGTGCCAGACGCCGATCGCCGATGCCGCAGGCAAGCAAGTGGTGACGATCGAAGGCGTCGCCGCGCTGCCGGTCGGCAAGAAGCTCACCGAGGCATGGATTGCGCTCGACGTACCGCAATGCGGCTATTGCCAGGCCGGGCAGATCATGAACGCTGCGGGGCTGTTGCTTCACACGCCCAAGCCGAGCCATGACGAACTGGTCTCGGCGATGACTGGCAATGTCTGCCGCTGCGCCTGCTATCTGCGCATCCAGAAGGCGATCCACCTCGCGGCCGGCACGCTGCCGGCGGGAGCCCAGGCATGAACGCCGTCACGCTCGATCGCCGCACGCTGCTTGCCGCTTCGCTCGCCGGCGGCGCGGCGCTGACGTTCGATGCGCGCATCGCATTGGCGGCGGCGCCGGGCGCCGAGCCGGTGGTGCTCAACGCCTTCATCCGCATCGCCGCCGACAACAGCGTGACGATCGGCGCGAAGAACCCCGAGATCGGCCAGGGCGTCAAGGTGATGCTGCCGATGCTGATCGCCGAGGAGCTCGACGTCGCCTGGAGCCAGGTGCGCATCGCCCAGACCGACGCCAACGACAAGCTCTACGGTCCGCAATCGGCCGGCGGCAGCACTGCGACGCCGAACAACTGGCTGCCGATGCGCCGCGTCGGCGCGGGCGCGCGCCAGATGCTGCTCGCCGCCGCCGCGAAACGCTGGAGCGTCGACGCCGCGACGCTGCGCACCGATGCTGGCAAGGTGGTCGATGCCAACGGCCGCAGCCTCACCTATGCCGCGCTCGCCGCCGATGCCGCGACCGTGCCCGCGCCCGATCTCGCCAAGGTCCCGCTCAAGGCGCCCGAGACCTTCCGCATCATCGGCCAGCCGGTGCGCGGAGTCGACACGCCCAGGATCGTCAAGGGCGAGCGGCTCTACGGCATCGACACCAAGCTGCCGGGCATGGTCCACGCCGCCCTGGTCAAATGCCCGATCGCCGGCGGCACGCTCGTTAGCGTCGACGACGCGGCGGTGCTGAAGCTGCCGGGTATCCTGGCGGTGGTGCCGATCAGCAGCGGCCAGGTGCCCAAGGGCAAGAACGACGCGCTCGCCATTGTCGCCGACAGCTGGTGGCGCGCGCATAAGGCACGCGATCAGCTCGTCGTGCATTGGGACACCGCGGCCCAGGCCGGCTTCTCGACCGATGGCTATGCCAAACAGGCCGCGGCGCTGCTCGCCGGCGCCCCCCAGGCCGCGCTATACAAAAGCGGCGATGTCGAGGCGGGCCTCGCGCGCGCCGCCAAGACCGTCACTGCCGACTACAGCTATCCATTCCTCGCGCACGCGACGCTCGAGCCGCAGAACTGCACGGCGCTATGGACCGCCGACGGCAAGCTCGAGCTATGGGCGCCGACGCAGAGCCCGGGTGGCGGGCGCCGCGACACCGCGGCGATGCTCGGCATCGCGCCCGAGGCGATCACCATTCATATGACGCGGATCGGCGGCGGGTTCGGCCGGCGGCTGATGAACGACTATGTCGTGATGGCGGCGCAGGTCGCGAAGGCGCTGCCGGGCAAGCCGGTCCAGCTGCTGTTCGATCGCACCGACGATCTGCGCAACGACTATTACCGCCCGGCCGGCTGGCATCGGCTCACCGCGGGGCTCGACGCCAATGGCGCGATCGTCGCGCTCAAGAACCATTTCGTGTCCTTCGGCGCCAACGGCAAGCCGCAGCGCGCCGCCGAAATGGAGGCCTATGAGTTCCCCGGGCCGGTGATCCCGGACGTGCATTATGGCCAGTCGCTGATGCCCACCAACCTCAACACCGGCTGGCTGCGCGCGCCGACCTCGAACGCCGTGGCGTTCGTATTCCAGGGCTTTCTCGACGAAGTCGCCGAAGCTGCGGGGCTCGACTTGCCCGAGCTGCTCCGCCGCACGCTCGGGCCCCCACGCGAACTCGCCACCGACAGCCCGCCCGCGTTCCACACCGGCCGCGCGCGCGGCGTGATCGACGCCGTGTGCCGCTTCGCCAACTGGACCGGCAAGCCTTCGGGCACGCCGGGCAAGGGCAGGGGGTTCGGCTTCTATTTCAGCCACCGCGGCTATTTCGCCGAAATCGTCGACCTCAGCGTCAAGGACGGCATGGTGGCGATCGACAAGGTTTGGGTCGCCGGCGACATCGGCAGCCAGATCATCAACCCCCTCAACGCCGAGCATCAAGCGCAGGGCGCGGTGATCGACGGCATCGCCCAGGCTTTGGTGTGGCAGCCGGTGGTGCAGGAGGGTGGCGCGATCCAGCTCGAGAATTTCAACGACTTCCCGCTGCTTCGCCTCGACATGGTCCCGCGCGAGATCGCGATCACCTGGGTCAAGACCGATTTCCCGCCGACCGGGCTGGGTGAGCCGACGCTGCCGCCGGTGATCCCGGCGATCGGGAACGCGATCCGGGCGGCGACCGGGAAAAGGCTAAGGACGCTGCCGCTGCAGGTGGTTTAGGGCGGCGCCGACCGATCGAATTTCTCTTGTTGCTTCCCCGACGACGGGCGGCGCCCAGTTGCCCCGCAGTTTGTAGCGTGGACTGCTGAAAAGGCACGGTGGCGAGCGGGCTCGCTGCGCCGGAAGGTCGCCATTCGAACCAAGCTTGCCAGCCGCCGGATTTGCCTTAACCCCTGCCATGCCGACGCGGCTTGGGGGGCGACATGAGCGTCATCGAATATGTCTCGGTTTTCGTGTCGATCGTGCTTGGTCTCGCGGTCGCCGAACTCGGCGTGAGCTTTCACAAGTTGATGCGCGCGCGGCGCCGGGTCCAATGGGACTGGATGAGCCTGGCGCTTGCGTTCGTGATGCTGCTCGAGGTCCTGCAATTCTGGTGGTTGTCTTACGACTGGTACGCACACACCACCGGATTGAGATTGGTGGAGTTCCTCCCCAATCTCGCGCTGTTGCTGCTCATCTATCTCATGGCGGCAGCGGTGCTGCCCGACGAGGTTCCCGAAGCAGGGCTGAGCTTGCGGTCGTTCTATGTCGATTCGGCGCGCTACTTCTGGTCGCTGGTGCTCGCGATCACTGTCGCGATCATCCTGATCCTCGGGCCACGCAAGGCAGGCACGACCGATTTCCTTGCTGTCGCCAGGAGCCAGATCGCCAATATTGGGGTCTTGTTGGCTGTGACGCCGCTGCTGTTCGTCCGCAGCATCCGCGTGCACCAGATCGTGATCATCGGCTTCGTTGGGCTGGTGAGCTGGATCTATTTGAGCGACCTCCGCAGCATCCATTGATCCCGCAGGAATAGATCCGTCCCGCCGGCGAGGCGGCGAGGGGCGCTTTCCGGAGCTGCCGCATATTCGATAGCCTTGGCGCCGGGGCGCCTTTGGGCTAAACTGATCCTATAGTATAGGAAATGGTGTCATGGTCATGGTGGTGCCGGTCCCCGAAGTGGCGCAACAGCCTGCAAAAATCGCGGTAGTGACGAGTGCGCGCACGCCGGAAATCCCGCGCGACGTTCGAAAGAGCAGTTCGGGCCGGTTCATGCGGGCCAAGATCACTCTGTCCCCGACGGGGAAGACGCTGCGCTGCGAATTGCTCCAGGAGAGCGGCGATAAGGTGTTCGACAAGGCGTCGTGCGACGCGTTCATGGCTTCGAAATACAAGCCCGCCGTCGACCGGGCGGGGCAGCCGGCCTATGGCACGGTGGCCGCGACGAACGTGTTCGTAAACCCGCGCGAGAAGTTCGACTATCCAGCGAACGCCGACGTGGTGCTCGCGGTGTCGCGCATGCCCGAGGGCGCCGCAGCCTATGACCTGCGCGAGGCGGCAGTGGCAGTCGATGCGGCGGGGAACGCGCTCACTTGCGACAATATCGTGAAGGGGCCGGTCGGGCCGCTCGACAAGGCGCTCTGCAACACCGCGCTCAGGCAGTTGCATTTTGCGCCGGCGCTCGATGAAAGCGGTAAACCGGTGTCGTCGGTGCAAAGCTTCAGCGTCATGTTCACGGCACAGGATGCGGACAAGATCGTCGTGAAGGACGACTCCCCCCGCCGCAAATAGGGCTTGTCGCCGGCATCCTGGACGGCTCGCGCTGTCGTGAACCGGCCCTTGCGCCGGAGGCGGTTACGCGCGCAACATCGGTCAATGGCGTGCGACGCGATCCGCGCCGGCACGACTGACAGGAGGGGCTCGCAGTGCAGACACGCTTCCTCACCAGCATGCTCGCGCTCGCCTGCGCGACGCTGATCGGTTCAGCACCCGGCGCGGGCGACGCGCGCGCGCAGAGCGCGAGCCCGCCGCCGCCCGCCGTCCGGTTCGTGACGCTCGGCACCAACGGCGGCCCCGTTTCCAACGCGACGCGCGCCGAACCGGCCAATGCGATCCTGATCGGCGCCGACGCCTGGCTGGTCGATGTCGGCGACGGCGCCTCCCAGCAACTGGCCAAGGCGGGCATCGCGCTTCCGCAGGTCAAGGCCGTGTTCCTGAGCCACCTCCATTTCGATCACATCGGCGGCCTCTCGGCGCTGCTCGGGCTGCGCAACCAGCTGGGCACCGGCGGTGTCCTCACCATCTACGGTCCGCCGGGCACTCGGGCGCTGGTCGACGGGTTGATCGCGGCGATCATTCCGAGCGCGCGCGCCGCCTATGGCTATCCCGACAAGCCGTTCGCGGAGCCCGCTGCGGGCGTACACGTAGTCGAACTGGTCGACGGCAGCAGTGTACAGGCGGGGCCGATCAAGGTCAGCGCGCGGCAGAATTCGCACTACAGCTTCGTACCCGGCAGTGAGCTCGACAAGCACCACAAATCTTTGTCGTTTCGCTTCGACGCGCCCGGACGCTCGATCGCCTTCACCGGCGATACCGGGCCGAGCACGGCGGTCGAGGCGCTGGCCGCGGGGGCCGATCTGCTCGTCTCCGAAATGATCGATCTCGACCGGATCCTCACGCCCGCACAGCGCACGCGCCTCGCCGGCAACGCGACAGGCCAGGACATGCCGCGCCACTTGCGCGAGCACCATATCACGCCCGAACAGGTCGGCGAGATCGCGGCGCACGCACGCGTCCGCGCGCTGGTGGTCACGCACCTGGTGGCGAACGGTGCGAGCGCGGGCGACCTGCTCGACTATGAGGCGAGGATCGGCAAACTCTATCGCGGGCCGGTCGTGATCGCGAACGACCTGGATGTGTTCTGAGGGGGGAGGGGCAGGACGTGCCTGATCCGCGCGAGCTCGGTCGACTTCCAATCAGTGCTTGATCGTCGCAGCGTATTGGCTTGATTTACTCAGACAAATTCCTTGATGCCGGTGATGACGCGCCATAAGCTGCGATGACAAAATAATATGGCGGCTGCGCAACCCTGGGCGAGGAAAGCATGAGAGAGGCAATCACCACCTCACCCGCGCGCTTGCGCAAGCGTATCCGAGCGGGATTGGCGGCAGCGAGTTTGCTGATCGCCGGTGCGCTGGCCGCGCCGGCCCAGGCGCAAAACGACAAGATGACGCCGATCGCGATTCCGGCCCAGCCGAACACGATCGAGCTTGGAACCGGCCCGCTGCCTGGGGCGACAACTCCCGAATCCTGGCACAGCCAATATGGCAGCAAGTTCGCGCGCAATGTCACGGTCGCCACGCTGACGCGCTTCCTGCCGGACCCGGCCAAGGCGACCGGCGCCGCGGTGATCGTCGCGCCTGGCGGCGGCTTCCGAACCCTGTCGATGGAAAATGAAGGCTGGGACGTCGCGAAGGCATTGGCCGCGAAGGGCGTCGCGGCCTTCGTTCTCAAATATCGGCTCGTCCAGACGCCCGCTGATATCCCCGGCTTCGAGCGCGCGATGCGGGAGATGTTTGCCGGGGCCGGACGGCCGGGCGCGGTGCCCGATCTTGCGCCCCAGATCGCCGATGCGCGCGCCGCCTTTGCTCTCATCCGCCGCCGCGCGGCCGAATGGCGAGTCGATCCCGATCGCATCGGCATGGTCGGCTTTTCCGCAGGCGCCGGGTTGACCATGGCGACCACTCTCGCGGGAGGGGAGGCGAAGCCCGCCTTTATCGGCATTATCTACGGATCCCTGGCGCCGGTAACGGTCCCGGCGGATGCGCCGCCGCTGTTCGTCGCGCTCGCCGCCGACGATCCTTTGTTCGGCAATGGCGGTTACGGGCTGATCGAGAACTGGCGGGCCGCGAAGCGTCCGACCGAGTTCCATTTGTACGAACAGGGCGGGCACGGCTTCGGCATGTATCAAAAGCCAACCACCAGCACCGGTTGGTTCGACGCCTTCACGCGCTGGATCGGCATGCACGGCATGCTGAAGCCGGCGCATTGATGAGCGCCTCATCGAGCGCTGCGCGGCCATGGTGGCCCGCGCGTCGGTAAGCGCCGCGACCGGGGCAATCGGACGCGGATAGGGTTTGCGTGTTGCTTCCGGGTTTTCGACAGGATGCCCAGATCCAATCGCGCCCTCATTTGGGATACCCTCCCCAAATGAAGGCGAGTCGCGCCCACTGTGGATTTGCCTTGGCCCTGCTCTTGAGTGGTTGCGCATCTCCGGTTGCGGCGCCGACATACATGGCTTTTCCGGCAAACGACGGCATCACGGTCAGCGCCGCTTCCTATGGCCACGGGGACAAGGCGATCGTCCTCGTCCCCGGTGCCCATGGCGTTGGCGAGACCTGGGATATCCAGGCGAAGCGATTGGCGCGCTCGGGCTTCCGGGTGCTGGCGCTCGATTTCCGAGGCCTGGGCAGGTCTCCCGTCGAGCATCAGGACAGCGATCAGTTACGCTACGAAATCCTCTCAGCGGTCCGCAGGATGAGGGCCGAAGGGGCGAGACAGGTTTTCGTCGTCGGGGCAAGTTTCGGCGGCTCCTCTGCCGCCGAGGCTGCGCTCATGGCACCCGGTGAGATAGACCGACTTGTGCTGCTCGCCGATGGCGGCTTTCAGGGGTCGGAGAAGCTGACCGGCCGCAAATTGTTCATTGTTGCTGCTGACGACAAGGATGGCTCCGGCCGTAAGCGACTTGAAGACATTCGTCGTCGTTTCGAAGCCGCCTCGGAGCCCAAGACCCTCGTCGTGCTCCAAGGCGCGGCGCACGCGCAATTCATTTTTCTCGGACCGGAGCGCGAGCGGCTGTATCGAGAGATCGAGCGTTTCCTGCTCGCGCCGTGACTTTCGCTTGTCACTCACGGCCATCGTCGAGCCGCAATACTCCCAGGATCGCTTCGCGATCGCGCACCGCATCCGGGCGTACTCGAAGCATGTAGTCCGCTCCGATCCGAATCTTTCAGTCGTGCGACACGAACGCCAATGTCTTCCCATCCGGCGACCAGGCCGATTGCGGCAGGGACGACGCATTGCCCCACAACTTGACCAATGTCGTCGCCTTGTCGGCAACGGGTTTGCCATCGACAACCGGCGCAATGCGAAGCTCTACGTCCTGGTCCGCCCTGGGTGCGCGCACGGCGGTGCCGGTCAGATAGGCAACCCACTTCCCATCGGGCGAAAGCCGCGGGCTCAGCCCGAGCTTCGCCACGTTTGCCGGCGGCTGGCTTTTTGACGGGAACGCCGACCGTTCCGAGGTTCCGGCGCCTTCTACCATCGCGCTATCCCAGGCGACCGCGCGCCGTGCCGTGCCGCCGCTGCTGAAATAGATCCAGCGGCTGTCGGGTGACCAGGCCCTCGCGGCGATCGGCGCATTGCCGTGGTAAATCGCCGTTTGCTCGGCAACCGTGCCGATGTTGATCGTCTGCAGCGTTTCGCCGCCAGGCCTGCGCGTACCGCGGGGCAGGGCGGCGATATGGATGTTGCGGAACCCCATCGTCTCCGCCGCCTTGTCGTCGTGCGGGCACACGCCGAGGCCGATATAATAGCGCCCGGTGATGCGCAGCTTGAACGAGCCCCCCGCCGGATGGAGCTTTCCGTCGGCGCCGAGCGTCGAAAGCATGGCATAGTCGCCGATCTTGACGAGCCGGACTGCGCCCTGCCGCGGCGTATTGACCCAGATCAGCCGCGTCGGCCCGCCCTTGGTCTCGCGATATTGCAGCGACATCTGCTGATTGCCCATGCGCAGCGCATCGACATAGGCGGAGTCAGGATCGAGATCCTGGCGCAGCACGATGCCGCCCTTGCGGTGCAGGAAGCCGGTCGCGCCGGGCGCAGGCGGCGGAGTCACGAAGTCCAGCTGCGTATCGGCGACCACATCGCCCGACATGCGCTTCCACACATAATGGAAGTCGTCGTGGTCGGCCCACATGTTACGCCCGAACCCGGTGATCCGATACATCCCCGTGCCTGGGTCATAGGTGGTCGCGCCGGGAGAGGTGGGCTGGCCGATGTCCCCGTGATCGGTGAACTGGCCGATCGGCCCCGCCGATGCCGCCGTCGAGAGCAACGCCGCAAGTGCGCACGCCAGTTTCTTCATGCCTCTCCTCTCGCTGCGACGTGGATGCCCGAAGCTCAGGTTCGTGGCACAAGGCGCATCTGCCTTTTGGCAGAAGCGTTCGGCGGCAGCGAGGATTTCCTCGGCGGATCTACTGGGATAGCCAGGCCGCGTGACGCCCGGATCGGCGCGACAAGTGGACGGAACCTGTCTGCCGACCCTTCACTCCACTCGCGCCCCGCTGATATCCCGTCCTCCCTGGTGGATCGCCAGCGTCTTCCCATCCAGATCCATCTCCGCGCCCACCTCGCTCACGCGAAACCTGGTCGCCGCAGTCGCCTCCATCGGAAACGCCGGCTGGCCGTCGAGCTGGATCGTCAGCGTGTCGCCCGCGCCGAACGCGATCGTTGCCGTCGGGCCGATC
>Ga0068859_100003475_pt1 | contig 16028 bp, 15 predicted proteins | sample KBSSwiS22_FD_66585 | JGI IMG/M metagenome (GOLD analysis project Ga0068859, IMG submission 66585) | Switchgrass rhizosphere microbial communities from Kellogg Biological Station, Michigan, USA - KBS Switchgrass S2-2 | ecosystem: Host-associated > Plants > Roots > Rhizosphere > Soil ...
AGCTCGGCGTCGAGGGCGGCCTTGGCGTCATCCACCGCACGGAGCGAATCCGGGGCGTAATCCGCAGCGCCGGCCTGCTTGGCGGACTCGATCGAAGCGTTGGCACCGTCGATCGCCTGCTGCGGCGGCTTGGCGCAGCCGGCCACGAGGACCAGCCCGAACACGAGGGACAACACGGCCATCATCTTGCGCATAGCTCTCAGATCTCCTTTTTTCCTCACGCCCGTCATCGAGGGCGCTACGACTGGCTCTCCATGCCGGGCGCGTCGGGACGCCCAAGCGCGGGCCACACTACTACGTCCCTCCTGAAAATGAAAGCCCACCTAGCTCCATGGAGGATCGGGGTCTTGGCGTGCCCCGCGCGAAGGGTCGTCGTACCCTAAAGGCTGCAAGAGCGGGGGATAATCGATGACGATGCCGATTCTAGCCTTGGTCCTGCTGGCGGCCGCCGCCGGTCAGGTCGTCGATCCGGAGGGGAAGCCGATCCAGGGGGCGGAGGCCTGCACGGGGGAGAAGCTGACCCTGGAGTGCGTCAAGACCGACGCTCACGGGTTCTACCGGATCGAGAAGCCGTCGCGGCCCAAGGTCTTCATCCGCGCCACCGGGTTCATCCCGGCCCAGGCGGACGCCGTCGAGGACGCCACCCCCATCCGGCTGGCCCGGGCCGCCACCTTGAGCGTGCGGGTGGTGGATTCGGTGACGGGGCAACCGGTCGCCTCCGGCAAGCTCATCCTCAACTACACGAGCGGGCAGGGGATCGGGACCGCGGCGCCCTTCAACAAGAACGGCGTGCGCATCACGACGCTCGTTCCCGGCGACGTGCTCGCGCGGGCCGAGTCCGAGGGGTACGACCCGGGAGGCCCCGAGCCCGTCCACCTCGAGGGTGGCGTCGAGAAGAAGCTGACGATCGGGATGCGGCGGCGCGCCCCGTTCGCCGTGCACTGACCGCGGTCTACGGCCGGTCGGGGATGCGCGACAGCGACACGCGGTGGAGCGCGACGTTCCCGCGGTCGTCCGCGATGTTCACGAACACCGCCGGCGCGTCCCCGGTCGACCAGCTCTCGTAGATCTCGATCGGGACCGACACGATGCCGGAGACGCGGACCCTCCCCCGTGGCGGGATCGTCTGCTCGCCGAAGTCTCCGAACACGCGCCCGGCGACCGCGGGGTCGCGGAGCACGACGGTCCCCTCGACCGGCTGGTCCCCCGGATTCATGAGGGATGCGGTGAAGTCCATGGTCGCCGCGGCGTTGCCGACGTCGACGCGGGCCAGCCGGTACTGGCCGGAGAGGGCGATCGGCGGAACGGCCGAGCCGTCCTGCGCCGGAGTGGAGGGGGTGGGGACGAGGAGCGCCAAGAAGAGCGCGGTTTGGGGCCATCGACGGGTCATGGGACCCTCCATGCGCCCCCGGAGTCCCTCCCATAATAGGCCCATGGACGAACGCTCGCGCCTCCTCGGGGAGAGGGCCTTCGAGGCGCTCTCGCGCCTGATCCGCGAGCGCCTCTCCCAGAAGGCCGGGGCCCATCTCGTGGAGGGATCGCTCGACCGGATCGTCCTCCGGGCCGGCGTGACGCTCCGCGGACCGGGAGCGGGACCGGGGCCGTTCACCGAGGCCCTCGTCGCCGACGTCGACCGTCTCATCGAGGAGGCGATCGAGCACGCCGCCGCGTTCCGTCCGGGGCAGGCGTACTGCTACCGCTGCCGGGGCGCGTCCTGCGAGCATGCGGCGGCCCCGTCGCACCGGCACGTCTTCGCGGGCTACGCGCCGACGGGGATCCCTCGCTGGGAGGACTTCGCCCAACTGTGCCTGGACCGGAAGCATCCCGACGTGGACCGGCTCTTCGTCGATCCGCCCGCGCTCGTCGCGTTCGTCTCGGAGGGTGCGGAGCTCGACGGTCAGCTCCTCGACGCATTTCGCGGCGACGCGTCGTTTCGCCTCCTGGCGCAGGTGGTCGCCGGTTTCTTCCCGGTGAGGACGCGCGACGGCGAGGGGCGCGGCGTGGTCGCGGTGACGTTCCAGGCGGGAGCCTCCGAGGGGAGGCGCGGTCGCACCCGTCACGGATTGAACGTCCTGGGCCGCACGCCTCAGGGCGGACCGCTCGACCTGCTCTGGGAGCGCCACGACGTCATCCCCTGGCAGGCCGCGGTCGGGTGGGCCCAGTCAGCACTCCGCACCGCGGGGAGCGACGCGCGCGTCGGGGCGATCATGCGGGGACTCGCGCGACGCCTCCTGCACGACCGGCGCGCGCGGGACCGCCGCACCGGGCACGCCGACCTGCGTCATCGCGCCGGCGCGCGGCCGACCCGCGCCGCGCTGTCCGACCTCGCGCGCGTGAGGCCGGAGGACGTCCTCGTGGACGAGCGGAACGGCACGCTGGTCGTCCCCGGCGATCGCGGGCGGATGCACTTCTACACGGGCGACGGGAAGCTCGTCACGAGCGTCCGGTACTCCCCCGACGCGATCGCGAAGAAGCGTCAGCTCGGCCTGTGGCGTCCGTCGCGGCGGGAGGAGTCGGAGCCGTTCCTCACGCGGATGCAGGCGAAGAGCGTGCGTCCGTAATTCCCCGGGAACGTCACGACGTCCTCGTCCGTCCCGAGGCGCACGATCTCGTCGAAGGTCGTGTTCTCGCGCAGCCAGCGCTCGACGAAGTCCGCGTTCCAGCCGGGGAGCTTACCGGCCATCCAGCCCTCGTGCTCCTCGCCGGTGTCGAAGAAGAGCACCCCCGAGCACGCACGGTCCACGAGACGGATCAGCTCCGTCGCCGCGCCCGACTCCCTCCCGATCACGAAGTGGTGGAGGATCGACAGGAAGAGCACGACGTCGAAGCGCTCCTCGTTGCCGCGCAGGAAGCGCTCGAGGCTCATGACGCGCACGCTGTCGGGCGCGAGACGGTACCCGACGCGTCCGACGCGGACCGCGACCTCGTCGCGCTCGACGCCGTGCGCGGAAAACCCGAGGTCGCGGAAGGCGCTCACGAACCACCCGTACGACGAGGCCAGATCGAGCGACCGGCGGCCGTCGCCCGCGATCCCGCGCTCCTCGAGAAAGCGCCGCATCATCGCGAAGCGGTCCGAGCAGCGCCGGACCAGCTTCCAGTCCCCGTCCATCTCCGGGGCGGGGAGGGGCTGGTACATCTCCTTGCGACCGCGCGTCTGCACGCCCTGCAGCACGAGACGCTGGAGGTAGGACCACTTCGAGCCGAGCACGCGCGCGTCCACCGCGTCGTGTCCGGCCATCACGGCGAGCGCCGCGCGGTGGTGCCCGTCCTGGAGCTCGCGGCAGCGCGAGTCGCGCACGGCGAACACTTGGAGCGGCTCGCCCCGCGCCGAGCGCCCCTGGAGTCCCTCGCCGCCGAGGGAGCGCAGCTCGGGCCCCGCGTCCCCCGACAGCTCGGGGAGCATGCGTCCGAACGTCCGGACGCGCTCCAGGATCCCGGCGTCCTCGCGCGCGCCGAACCACTTCCCGGCGTGCTCCGCGCACCGCTTCGCCATCCGGTAGTAATCGGTGTCGCGGAGGAACGCGTCGTCGTCCAGCCCCGCGGGACGGGCGCGCACGCTCCTCAAGAACGACACGTAGGGAGAGTCGACGAGCCGCAACGACGCGCGCGACTCCTCGCCCGTCTCCTCGACCCAGCGCTCGAGGGGACGGCCGGCCTGGGCTCCGCAAAGGAGCGCCTCGACGGGGACCCGCTCGTCCCGGGGCGGATCGAAGGTCTCGGGGTCGAGGTCGTGCTCCGACCGCTTGCGGCCGATGCGATGACGGAGTCTCTCGAAGAGCGTCACGACTTCCACCCCCGCTCGGCTTTCCGCCACGCGCCGTAGCGTCGTGGCGCGATCCAGCTCCAGGCGAGATAGGACCATGCCCGCGCGAAGAAGGGAAACGTCCGCACCGATGTGGCGAGCGCCGCGCGCGCCTCGGCGAGCCCACGCCCGGATCCGTCCCAGGAGGCGAGCGCCTCGCGGCCCAGTCGCAGGTGCTCCTTCCCGACGGCTCGGCGAAACGCCCACGGGTTCTCGCGCACCCAAGCCGGATGCTCCCGCTCGAGCTTGGCGAGGATCCGGATCCACATCCGCGCGTTGAGCGTCTTGTCCGCGCTCGCGTTGTCGGGATGGACGCGCACGAGGAGCAGCGGGTCGGGGACGCCGATCATGGTCGTCTTGAAGGAGAGCCGAAGCCACATGTCGCAGTCGGTGGCCGACGTGATCGCGGTGTCGAATCCTCCCGCCGCGAGCAGGAGGTCCCGGCGGACGAGCGGCATGAGCACGCCCCCGGCGTCACCGACGAGGAGCGACCGCGTCGTGAAGAAAGGCCCCGGCGACTTCTTTCCGTGAACCCGGGTGGTCCGCGTCCCGTCCTCGCGCAGCGCGCGCGCACGCATCGCGATCAGCCCGGCGTCGGGGTGCGTGTGCGACGCCGCCTCCAGACGCTCGAGAGCGTCCGGCTCCCACAGGTCGTCCGAGTCGAGGAACGCGATCCACGCGCCGCGCGCCTCGGCGACTCCGCGATTGCGCGCCGCGGCCTCGCCGGCGTTGTCCTGCCGGACCGCGCGCACGCGGGACGCGAAGCGCGCCAGCACCTCCGGGGTCGCGTCGGTCGAGCCGTCGTCCACGACGACGATCTCGTCCGGGGGGCGCGTCTGCGCGAGCGCGCTTTCGATCGCCTCGCCGAGGAGCCGGGCGCGGTTGTACGTCGGGATCACGACGCTGATCGCGGCCACGCTACCCTCCGGATCGCTTGCGCCTTGCGTCGCGCCACGCCTCGATCCTCCGGGACAGCTCCTCCTCGAGGCCGCGCGCGGTCGGACGGTAGAAGACGCGATCGGCGAGACGGTCGGGGAGGCACTGGAGCGTGGTGACCGCGTCCTCGTGGTCGTGGGCGTACGCGTAGCCCGCGCCGTACCCCTCGGCCTTCATGAGCCCGGTCACCGCGTTGCGGATCGACATCGGGACGGGGTCGGTCGCGCCCTCGCGGATCGTTTCGAGGACCTCTCCCCACGCGGCGTAGAGCGCGTTGGACTTCGGCGCGAGCGCGGCATAGACGGCCGCCTGCGCGAGCGCCAAGTCCGCCTCCGGACGCCCCACGAAGTGGACGGCGTCCTTCGCGGCGAGCGCGAGCGTGAGGGCGCGCGGGTCGGCGAGGCCGACGTCCTCGGAGGCGAACCGCACGATCCGGCGCGCGACGTAGAGCGGGTCGTCGCCCGCTTCGAGCATCCGCGCGAGCCAGTAGAGGGTCGCGTCGGGGTCGGAGTTCCGCATCGACTTGTGCAGCGCGCTGATGAGGTTGAAGTGCTCCTCGCCGGCGCGGTCGTGGTAGATAGCGGTCCGCTGCAGCGCCTTGCGCACCTGCTCGCGATCGACGCGGCGCGTCCCCGCTTCGTCTTCGGGGGCGGTCGTGACGGCGAGCTCGAGGGCGTTCAGGGCGGCGCGGGCGTCCCCTTGCGACGTGGCCGCGAGGGCGTCCAAGGCGTCGTCGTCGACCTGCGGGCTCAGGGACGCGAGGCCCCGCTCGCGGTCGGTGAGCGCCCGGCGGAGCAGCGTCTTCAGATGATCCTCGCTCAGGCGCTCGAGGCGGACGACGCGCGAGCGGGAGAGCAGCGCCGCGTTGACCTCGAACGACGGGTTCTCCGTGGTCGCTCCGATGAGGGCGATCGTGCCGTCCTCGACCGAGGGGAGGAAGGCGTCCTGTTGGGCCTTGTTGAAGCGGTGGATCTCGTCCACGAACACGATCGTCCGGCGCCCGGTCGCCCGCCGCGCGGCGCCCGCGCGCTGCATCACCTCGCGCACCTCCTTGATCCCCGAGGTCACCGCCGAGAACGGGACGAAGGTGGCCTTCGTGCGCGAGGCGATCACCCGCGCGAGCGTCGTCTTGCCTGAGCCGGGCGGCCCCCAGAGGATCACGGAGCGGAGATCGTCCGCCTCGATCGAGCGACGGAGCGGAGCGCCGTCCGCCAACACGGCGTCCTGCCCGACGATCTCGTCGAGGGAGCGGGGCCGCATGCGGTCGGCGAGCGGGGAGGAGCCTGCGGGAGCCTGGAAGAGGCCCACGCGGACGTCAGAAGGCGCTGGCCTCGTCGTCGCTCGTGACCGCGTCGACGACGATGGCGGCGCCCACGACGATGCCGCCCGCGATCACCCACTTCGCCCAATTCGGGAGGCCGCCGGACGTGGAGGTCGAGCCGGAGGCGGGCGCCGGGGTCGGAGCGGGCTCCTGTCCTTGTTTCCCGGGCTTGAGCGCGAGGGAGACCGGGCGGTTCTGTCCCGGGGCCAGCACGAGGCCGTCGGATGCGAGGAACGCGCCCTCGGGCGCTTCGACGACCAACGCGTAGCGTCCCGCGTTCGGTGCGTCCACGCGGAACGCGCCGCGAGCATCGGTGGGCTGCGAGCGGAAGATCTTCTCCGCCGACGTGTCGACGAGCGCGACGACGACGCCGGAGCGCGCGTCGGCGCCGTTCGCCGCGAGGACGCGTCCGCTCAAGCTGGTGGCGGACTGCGCGAAGAGTGGCCCGGCGGAGGTCAGCCCGGCGAGGGACACGGCGAGCGAGACGGCAGTGAGACGGCGGGCGAGGGACATGGGCCGATCCTCCGATGCGATGGGAACGCGGGATTCTCCGACGCGGGTGTCCGGGCGTCAAGCCCAGAACGGTTACGGTGCGGTGTAGTCGCGGCCCCCGCCGGCGATGACCGCGAGCGCGACGACGGTCGCGGAGATCAGGATCGCGATCCCGGCCGGGCTCTTCCAGTACTCGACCCCGGTGAGCTTCTGGGAGGATTGCGCGAGCCCGGCCACCTGCGCCTCGCTCAGGCCGGCGGGGGGCTCGAGATGGCGCTCGGCCCACCACGATTCGGGACGGTCGGCGAGCGTGACGAGCGTGAGCTTCACCTCGACCTTCGAACCGGGGGGAAGGTTGATCGCCTGGTCGCCGAGGAAACCGCCCTGCGGGGCCGCGATCAGCACCTCCGACCAGCCGTAAGGGAGCCCGCGCAGCGAAAAGCGCCCCTTGCCGTCGGTCGGCTGGCTGCGAAAAGGTCCGCCGCCACCGAGCGGCCGGACCTCGACGACCACGCCCTTCGCCGGCGACTTGCCGTCCGCCATCCGCACCTGCCCGTCCAGGCGGCTCCCGGGCGGCGGCTTCGGCTCCGAGTTCTTCTTCGCCGCCCACGCGGGGCTTCCCGCCATCGCTGCGGCCAGAGCGACCGCAAGCAGGCGGCTTCCCATCCTCTTCGACGAAAACAACGTTGACCGGCCCTCGCGCCACCCGTATGGTTCGAAGAACGTTTTACGGTCCCACAAGGACCCACGGGGGTGGCATCCGTGACGACTCAGGAACGGGAGTATAACCCTGAGGTCTTGGGCCGCGCGCGCAGCAGCGCACCCAGCTCGTCCCGCCGCTTGCGCCTCGCCTACTTCGGCGCGGCGAGCGCGTGGGGATTCGCGGTCGGCGTCTTCGCGCTGCTGATCGGGCTCGACGTCGCGGGAGCTGCCGTGTCGCTGGAGGTGGGGTCGTTCCTCGCCCTCATCCCCGCCGCGGGTGTCGCGGCCGGGGGCGCGCTCGTCATCGCGGGGGCGTACCAGGAGGCCAAGCGCCGCCGGCGATAGCCGTCACCCGGACCGACGCTTCGGCGTTCCCGCCGTCGATCTCGAGGATCTCCCGCCAGCGCCGGAGGGCTTCCGGCGCGCGCCCCTGCCGCTCCGCCAGCCGCGCGAGCCGTGCGAGGGTCGCGATGCGCGCGCCGCGCGTTCCCTCCTCCCGCCGGTGCCGGTACAGGGCCTGCGTCCAGTAGGCGCGCGCGGCGTCGGCGTCCACCTTCTCCAACGCATCCCCGGCCGCCATCGCGACCCACGGGTCGTCCGGGGAGAGCGCCGTGGCGCGCCCCGCATCGCGACGGGCGCCTTCGACGTCGCCGGCATGGGCGCGGCTTCGGGCGCGCAAGGCCAAGAGCGCCGCGTGGCCCCGGTCTTCCGGGAGGGCCAGATCCGGCGGCACCAGGCGCGCGACGCCCTCGTCGTCCCCGCGGCTGGCGGCGACCTGGGCGGCGAGCTGGCGCGGGCGCAGATCACCGGGCCACCGCTCGACGAGCGTGCCGAGGATCCGATCCGCCTCGGCGGTCCTCTCGTCCATCCGGAGACGGAGGGAGCGGGCGATCCACGCGGTCGGGAGATCCGGGACGGCACGCGCCAGCATCTCTTCCGGAAGGAACGGCTCGATCTCCGACAGGACCAGGGCCGCGTGATCCGGCGCCTCGACGAAGAGCGCACGGACCTCCGCCGCCGCGCCCCCCGCGTCGCCGGTGCGCGCCATGACCTTGATCGCTGCGCGGCGCACCCCCTCGTCGTGCGGGGCGGCGCGAACGGAGCGGCGGCTCTCCTCCGCGGCGCGCGTCCGCTCGTCGGGCGTGGTCGCGGTCTCGGCGAGGAAGCTCGCGTAGACGCTCCGCGTCTTGGCGTCGGTCGGGGTGCGGTCGAGGCGGCGCCTGAGATCCGCGCCCGCGGCTTCGGCTGCGGCCTCGTCGCCGGAAAGCCACGCGAGCACGCCCTGCTCGGCGATCGCGGCCGCATCGAGCGGCGCCCGCGCGCGCCCGGCGCCCGCGACGGTCGCCGCCAGTCCCGCGGCCAGGACCAGCGCGCCCCAGACCGTAGGCGCGCGCGACCGCGCGCGGGGAGGCGGGGCGAGCCTCAGCTCGGGTCGGTCCACGTCGCCCCCAGGACGATCCCCGCCAAGACCGCGGCGATCGCGGCGTCGGCGGGGATGTGGAAGTCGAAGTCCACGAGCGCGTGGAGACCGATCGCGGCGAGGCCGGCGACGGCCCCCACGGCCACCGGGTCGCGCCGCTCCGCGAGGACCCGCGCGCCCCGCCGCACGAGGGGGACCGTGATGAGCAGCAGCAGCACGACGGCGACGGCGCCGCCCTCCGCGGCGAGCTGGAGGAGATCGTCGTGGGCGTGCGTGTAGTGCAGGCGGATCCCGGGCGAGCTGACCGCCGGGAACGCCCAGGTGAAAGCGCCGAGCCCGCACCCCAGCAGCGGAACGTGCCCGATGAGCCCCACCGTGTCGCGCCACACGTCCAGACGCCCCCCTTGCACCGCGACGTCGCCGCTCGCATCCGCGTAGCGACCCCAGAGCCTCTCGATCCCGACGTCGGCGAGCGGGATGGCGGCGACGGCGAAGATCGCGGCGACGAGCGCGGCCCGGCGGAGCGCCGGCCCCCCGGAGGTGACCGCGAGGGTGGCGCCGACCGCGGCGACCGCGACCGCGATCCCCGCGCGCGAGTACGACAGCATGAGCCCCGAAAGGCCGATGAGCGCGAGCAGGCCGAGCAGCAGCGCCGCGCTCCCCTCGTTCCCCGCGAGCGCGAACCGCCGCCGCGACCCCGACCCGGCCCGCACACGCGCCAGCGACGCGACGATCAGGCCGAAGCCCACGGGGAGGGTCGCCGCGAGGAAGCCGGCGAAGTGGTTGCGATTGACGAAGGTCCCCGTCGCGCTGTCGAGGTAGGCGACCTTCGGCACGTTCCAGATGCGGGCGCTCCCCGACGCGAGCACGATGAGACCGTAGAGTCCCTGGAACGCCGCCGAGACGAGCATCGCGCCGGCGAGCCGGGAGCTGCCGCGCTTCGCGGCGACGGTCGTGGCCACGAGGAGGATCCCTGCGAGCGCCGCCCCGGTCCGTAGTGCGGACGCCGTCGCGTCCGGTGCGATCGACAGCGTGGGGGAGAGGTGTCTCGGATCGTCCACCGCCGCGCGCAGCGTCGCGATCCAGGGGGCGATCGCCGCGATGACGCCGGCGCCGAGCGGAACGATCTGAACCGCCGCGAGCGCGAGCAGACCGAAGACGCCCGCGAGGACCGCACGCGGAGGGAGGGCGACGCGCTCGCGCACGGCCTCCCACGTCCAGATGAGCGTCAGGAGGAACGCGCCGGTCTCGAGCGCGAGACGTCCCGACGGCCCCACGGCCCCGAAGGGGAGGGGGGCGAGGACGATGAGGAGGCACAGCCCCGCCTCGAGGACCAAGGCGGCCACGGCGGGCTAACCGGAGGCCGCGTGGCGCTCGCGCTCGTCCTCGCCGCCGGTCCGGCCGTACGAGCCGTAGTACGACGCGTACCCGTGCCGCGACGGATCGAGGTCGTTCAGGACGACGCCGATCGGCTTGATCCCGGCCTGCACGAACTTCTCCACCGCGCGCTTGAGCGACTCCCGCGGCGTGCGGCCGGCGCGCGCCACGATGATCGCGGTGCCCACCGCGGAGGCGACGATGACCGGGTCCGCGACCGCGAGCGCGGGCGGGGAGTCGAAGATGACGTGGTCGTAGCCGGCGGCGAGCAGACGGCGTCCCGTCTCGACGAACACCGGGGAGTCCAGGAGCTCCGAGGGGTTCGGCGGCACCGGTCCGCTCACCAGGAGGTCGAGGCCCGAGACCGCCGTCGTGCGCACGAGCGCCGCGGGATCCGGCTCGAGCCCCGAGAGGATCGTGGACAGCCCGCGCTTGTCGTCCTGCCCGAAGACGCGGTGGAGGCGCGGCCGCCTGAGGTCCGCATCGACGAGGAGCACGCGCCGGCCGGACTGTGCCAGAACGACGGCGAGGTTGATCGCGGTCGAGGACTTCCCGTCCTCGGGGAGCGCGCTCGTCACCATGATCTGCCGGGGCGGATGCCCCGGGCTCGACAGCAGCAGCGCGGTGCGCAGCTCGCGGTACGCCTCCGAGGCCGCGGTCCCGCGCTCGCGGTGCGCGACGAGGTCCACCGACGGCGCCACGTCCGGCACCGTCGCGCGCGCGCCCCGGTAGTGGGGGACGACGGCGAGGACGGGGAGGTGCGTCACGCGCTCGATCTCGGCCGGATCGCCGATCGTGTTGTCGAGGTAGTCGAGGAACAGCGCGGCCGCGATCCCGAGCCCCAGGCCCACCGCGAGCGCGAGCGCGAGGTTCATCTTCTTGTTCGGACGGAAAGGCGCCGCCGCGGGCCGCGCCCGGTCCACGATCCGCACGTTCGACGACGTCGCGTCGAGGTCGGAGAGGCGCGTCGTCAGCGCCATCTCGTTCTGGCGGGCCATCATCGCGTTCAGCGTCTCGCGCTTCTTGTCCACCTCGGACTGGAGGTTCTTGAACTCGACCGCGTTGCGCTTCAGGCTCTGCGCCTGTCCCTCCTGCCCTTCGAGGAGCGCCGTCAGCGACCGGACCTCTTCCTGAGCCTGCCGGTACGCGGACTCCGCGCCCCGCCGCACGTTCGTCCCGATGTCCTCAGTCTCCTCCCGGAGGCGCGTCTCGGACTGCGTCAGCTTCGAGCGGAGCTGCTGCATCCCCGGCCAGTCGTCCTTGAAGAGGCGCGACTTCTCCGAGTACTCGGCCTCGAGCGACGCGTGCTCCTCCTTCAGGCGGGCGATGAGGTCGGACTCGACGACCTGGGGGAGCGCGGCCGACGGCGTTCCGAGCGCCGCGCGGTACGCCGCTTCCTTCTCGGCGAGCACCGTCTGGGCCTGCGTGCGCTTCGACGCGATGTCGGAGAGCGCCTTGAGCGTGATGTTGCTCTCGTCGTTCACGGACACGATCCGCTTCGACTCGCCGTACCCCTGGAGCTGCTCCTCGAGCTCGCCGATCTCGCGCTTCAAGCTCGCGACCTGGCCCACGAGGAACTCGGACGCCTGGTCGCTCGTCGTGTGGGCGGACTCGATGTTGAAGTTGATGTAGGCGTCGACGAGCGCGTTGGCGACGTCGGCCGCGAGCGCGGGGTCCGCCGCGACCCAGGAGACCTGCACGAGGTGCGAGTTCCGGATCGGCACGATCTCGAGCTGGCCGAGGACGCGCGCCGCCGCGATCGCGACCGGGTCGCGCTCGCCCGGGGACACGGCGCCGGGCAGGAGCGACCGGAGCCGCGCGTACAGCGACGGAGCGCCGTCGCCCACCGCGAAGAACGGGTGCGCGGTCAGCCCCTTCCGCTCCACGGTCTTCCGCGCGATCGCGTCGGACGAGAGGATCTTGTACTGCGTCTGGTAGAAATCCGCGTACGCGGCCCACGAGAAGTCCATGCCCGCGACGTCCCTCACGTTGAGGATGTCGGGCTTTTGGCGCTCGATCTGGAGCGTCGCCGTGGACCGGTAGAGCGGTGTCGCCAGGAACGAGCCGATCAGGGTCGCGACCGTCACGGTCGCGACGCAAAGCGCGATGATCCCCCGCCGGCGCTTGACGATCGCCCAGTAGTCGAGCAGGTGGCGCGCGCGGGAGCTGTCGCTCATCAGAAGAACGACTCCGGGACGAGCACGAGGTCGTCCTTGAGGAGCACGGGATCGTCGGCCTTCCCGCGCTTGACCTTCTTGAGGTTCACCGCGACCGTCACGCGCTTGCCGTCGGCGTCGGTGCGGATGATCTGGACCTTGGACTCCGCCGCCCGGTCCGTCGTCCCGCCCGCGAGCGTGACCGCCTTGAGCACCGTGACCGGCTCGGAGCGCGGGACCTCGTAGAGGTTCGGGTTCTTCACGGCCCCCGTGACGAAGATGCGGACCTTCTCGACCGACGGGACGTAGACGATGTCGCCGGGCAGCACCGAGACGTTCAGCGCCGGATCGGCTTCGTAGACGAGCTTGTCGAGGTTCACGGAGATGCGCTCGGCCTTCCCCTCCTCGGTGGGACGGAAGATGATGATCTCCTTCCCCAGGTCGCGGTCGAGCCCGCCCGCGAGCGAGATCATCTCGAGCAGCGTCTTGTCGCCGAGCATCTCGTACGTGTCCGGCTTCTTCACGGCGCCGGACACGGCGACCTTCTTCGACTCGTACTCCTTGACGAAGATCGTGACCTGCGGATTGCGGACGTACCGCTCTTCGAGGAGGCGCGCAATCGTCGCCTCCAGCTCACCCTTCGTGAGCCCCGCGACCGAGAGCCGGCCGAGCAGGGGAAGCGTGATCGACCCGTCGTCGGCCACGCGCACGGTCTGATCGAGCTCCTTGAGGTCGAACACGCTGATCTGGAGGAGGTCCTGCCGCCCGATCCGGTAGTCCGACCCGCCCTTCTTGAGGAAGGGGATGCGCGCCTCGACCGGCAGGTCCCCGATCGGCCGTGCCTCGAGGATCTGCGGCGTCTCGGGCGCCGGCGGCGCTGCTTCCGCGGCGGCGGCCAGGGCCGCTCCGAGGAACGCGAAGGTGAGGAGGCTCATGGGGATCCCGTGAGAGAAGCGCTCAGTGTAATGCATGGGGTTCTCCGCTAGTAGCCGAAGGACATCCCGAAGCCGATCGTGCCGCGGGTCTGGTCCAGGTAATCGAGGTTGGAGTTGCGACGGGTCAGGACGTACCGGAACGCGTATTCGACGCGCCGGCCGAGGTCGTTTTCGGAGACGCGGAAGCGGATGCCGGCGGAGCCGCGGGAGATGTCGTCCTTCCGCGGGTCCGTCCCGAGGAAGTCGAGCGTGCCCCGCCCGCCACCCAGCTCCATGCCGATGAGGCGGTTGAAATACCGCACGAAGGTCAGCTCGGCGCCCGTGTTCGTGAAAAGGTCGGTGGACTCGAGCACCGAGTACTGCACGTCCCGGTAGCCGCGCAGGTAGAGCGTGCTACCGAGTCCTCCCAGGCGGTACCCCACGGCGATGTCCGCGACGCCGCCTTGAAAATCCTCGGCCGCGGGGTTCTCGAGGTCGAAGTTCGCCCATCCGACACGGACGTTTCCGTAGACGCGCCCCCGGAGTCCGAAATCGAGACCGGGAAGAATGCGGCGCTCGTGAGCGTCGCGCTGCACGGAGGGATCGTCGAAGACGATGTCGCGCTCGGATGCTCGCAGCGTGAATCGCGTGCGGCCGAAGAGAAGGTACCGTGCCAAGAGTCTCGAACCGGATTCGTCTCGATCGATGCGCCGATCGATGGTGATGCAGCCGGGCACGGGATCGACGAGACACGGATCGTCGGGGTCTTCTCCGGTGAAGCGCGTCTTCGCGTAGCCGATCTCGACGTCGGTCCGCCATCCGAACTTGAAGATCATCCCTCCGCCGAAGGGGATCTCCTTCCGGATCGGCCGGACGTCCGTCGCGTCCGCCGGTCGATCTCGGACACGGTCGTACCCGCCATCAACGTACACGCCGTAGTTGCCGAGCGGGAAGGTGACCCGCGCGCGGCCGAACTGGTTGAAGTAGTTCGCATCGTGCTCGTTCGCGTACGCATAGAACTCGAGCTTCTCGGCGAACGTGACGAAGGCGCGGTTGCCGAAGAGCACGACCCCCTCGACTCCCGGGGAAATGTCGAGGAAGTAGTCGCCGACGCGTTCTTCGTCGTCCGTGCGGTAGAAGACGTTGTCGTCGTAGCCGAAAGTCGGGATCGTGAGGCTGGGGCGAACGCGGAACGGACCCCAGCGGAGGTAACGCCCGGTGTCGGGCGGTTCCAACGGGCTGATCTCCTGCGCGGCGGCGACGCTGACCCCTAGGAGCAGGAAAAGGGTCAGACCCCTTTTAATGAGCGCCACGGGCGGTCAGCACGACGGGAACGGTTCGCAGCAGGATCAAGGCGTCGAGGCGGAGGGACCACGTGTCGATGTAGGCGAGATCGAGTCGCATCCAGGCGTCGAAGTCGATCCCGTTCCTTCCGGAGACCTGCCACAGGCAGGTGATCCCGGGTTTCATCGACAGGCGGCGCCGTTGCCAGCGCTCGTACTTCCGCACCTCCTCGGGGATCGGAGGCCGCGGGCCGACGAGGCTCATGTCCCCGCGCAGCACGTTCCAGAGCTGCGGGAGCTCGTCGATCGAGAAGCGTCGGATCCACTTTCCGACGGGAGTGATCCGGGGATCGTGCTTGATCTTGAAGACGGGGCCGGACATCTCGTTCCGGTGCTCGAGCGCGCCCCGGCGCGCCTCGGCGTCGCGGTACATCGACCGGAACTTGTAGAGCGTGAACGTGCGGCCGTTCAGTCCAACGCGCGTTTGGTTGAAGAACGTGGGGCCGCGCGACGTCAGCTTCACGAGGGCGGCCGTGACGCCGAAGACGGGCGAGAGCACGAGGAGCGCGACGGCGGCACCGAGGAGGTCGAGCGTCCGTTTCACGAGCAGCGCGACCGGTTGCCGCGGCGTCGCCGAGATCGTGAGCATCGGCGTTCCGTCGAGGTCCGAGGGCGACATCCGCGCGAACAGCGTCCGCACGAGATCCACCCGGAGGTGCACCGTGACGCCGACCTCTTCGCACCAACCGATCTCCGTCTCGCACCCGAGCGATTCGACGATCGGAACCGCGAAGACGACGTCGTCCACGACCCGCTCTTCCACGATGCGCTTGAGGTCCTGGAGGCTGCCGAGCACTTCGCCGGGATCCACCGTCATCGGCGCGGGAGCCGGCCCCGTCACATGCCCGACCACCCGCATGGCGAGCTCCGGGTGCACCGCGAGCTTCGTGCGCACCTCGATCGACTCCGGTCCCGTCCCGACGATCAGAACGTTGCGCAGCTCGGCGGACGAGATCCCGGTGCGTCGCGCGAGCGCTGCGAGCGCCAGGCGGTTCGCGAAGATGAAGACGAAGCCGAACGCGAGGAAGAGGAAGAACACGGCGCGCGAGAACGCCTTCGCTTGGAGCAGGAACACGGCGAGACCGAGGATCGTCGTGAGGTACGCGAAGACCCACGTCAGAGAGAGGAGCGTCGACGCACGCCCCCGGATCGCGGCGAGGTCGTACAGCTTGTTCCCCCACGCCAGCAGCCAGTAGAGGGGGATCCCGATCGACAGCATCCAGATGTGGTCGTTGAAATCGATGCCGATGCCGTCACCGAACGACGGAAGGGAAACCAGCGCACGGGTCGTGAAGGCGCAGGAGAAGGCGAGAGAGAGGAGGATGCCCTCGGCGAACGCCAGCAGATAAGCCGTCTGCTTCGCCCGGGTGCTGATCACGCGCGCGATTCTACGCGGCGCGAGCCTTCAAAGTCGATGCCGAAATCGCGGGCTAGCCGACGATTTCGTCGGCCTTCGGGCGACGCGTCACGACCAACCAGACGAATCGTGCGTTGCCCAGGAGATAGCGCTTCCACATGCGACGCGGCTCTTGCAGGAAGCGATAGAGCCACTCGAGCCCCGCGCG
>Ga0068859_100003476_pt1 | contig 16026 bp, 13 predicted proteins | sample KBSSwiS22_FD_66585 | JGI IMG/M metagenome (GOLD analysis project Ga0068859, IMG submission 66585) | Switchgrass rhizosphere microbial communities from Kellogg Biological Station, Michigan, USA - KBS Switchgrass S2-2 | ecosystem: Host-associated > Plants > Roots > Rhizosphere > Soil ...
GATTTCTACTGCGAGGATTTACGGGTAATCGTGGAACTGGATGGCGGAGTCCATGATGACCCAGTACAGGCGAACAACGATAAGATCCGCAATGCTCGCCTTCAAGAGCTGGGGTACCGCATACTGCGCGTTCCTAACGGGATGGTTTTACAAGCGCCGGACCAGTTTGAGTGCGAGATAAAGAAGTTTATTCCAGCAGAGATTTAAGGAAGTGAGAAAAGATTGAAGTGGACTGAGGATCCCTCACCCGGCGCTTCGCGCCACCCTCTCCCGGAGGGAGAGGGAAAGCGGTGCGCTTCCTTAGTCCCAGAAGCCCGCTACGCGGGCAGCGCGTAAAACGCCATTCCAAGAATTCCATACACTGCAAGAAGCAGCACGCCTTCCATCCAGTTTGACTCCCCATCCAACGCAATGAGGTTCACAATCGCCGCCGATAGTGCAACCGCAGCAATCTCAAATGTTGTAAACACGAGGTCCAGCGGCTTTCCAAAGGCGTAGCTAATAAAAACCAACAGCGGAGCCACCAGCAGCGCGACCTGGATACTCGAGCCCACCGCAATGTTGATCGCCAGGTCCATCTTGTTCTTCATCGCCATCATGACCGCGGTGCTGTGCTCGGCGGCATTTCCGATGATCGCCACAAGGAAGACTCCAATGAAGACGTCGGTCATTCCCAATCGTTCGGCGGCGTGCTCAACCGTACTCACCAGCAACTCGCTCATGACCGCTACAAGCCCCGTCGCGATCACGAGAATCAACGTCGCGCGCCATAGCGGGACGTGCTGCATTCCCAGGGCGTGTTCTGAGTCTTCACATGCCTCACCGACGTACAGGTGCTTATGGGTGTGAAGAGAAAAGACCAGGCTCAGCACATACGTCACCGCGAGTACGATGGCGATCTCTACGCTGAGTGTTCGCTCCGCCGGTAGCTGTCCAGCGCCCTTGGAAAGCGCGTGAAACAGTGCAGGCATGATCAGTGCGACCGCGCTCAAAGCGAGCAGAGTGGTGGAAAGCGACGCAGCGGTTCTGTTGAAGCGAAGCTCCGGAAACTTCGCGCCGCCAAACACGACGGACAGGCCGAGCACGAGCAGGATATTCCCGATGATCGAGCCTGTAATCGACGCCTTCACAACGTCATGCAAACCCGCTCGCAGAGCCATGACCGCGATTATTAACTCGGCAGCGTTGCCGAATGTCGCATTCAACAACCCGCCAATGCCCGGGCCTAGATGCTCGGTGATCCATTCCGTGGATCGGCCCATCCATCCTGCGAGAGGGATGATGGCGAGCGCGGATGCAATAAAGATGTAGAGAGGATCCGCTTCCAGAAACTCCAGGGCTAAAGCCGCCGGGATCAACAGGAGCAGCCAGTTCAAAATGTTTTTCAAGATGTGATGGGACTCCCTGGAACCGTTCCCTGTTTGATCGCGTTCATGGCTAGAGCCATCATCGACGCGACATCGGTAAGGTTGGCGGGTACGACAAGCGTGTTCCCTTGCTTTGCGATATTGCCGAGCTGGCTGATGTACTGTTCGGCAACGCGCAATTGCACGGCCTGCGTTCCACCCGGAGACTGAATCGCGGAGGCGAGCTGGCGAATTCCTTCAGCAGTCGCGTTGGCTACGGCAAGGATCGCAGAGGCCTGACCTTCAGCCTCGTTGATCCGCTGCTGCCGATTCGCTTCGGAAGCTTTGATCACCTGCTGCTTTTCGCCTTCTGCGGTGTTGATGGCGGACTCTCGAACGCCTTCGGAGTTCAAAATCGCAGCACGCTTTTCGCGTTCCGCCCGCATCTGCTTTTCCATTGCCGCGAGAACATCTTTAGGCGGTGTGATGTTCTTGATTTCGTAGCGCAGCACTTTCACGCCCCACGGTTCACTGGCTTTGTCCAATTCGGTCACGACTTCGACGTTGATGTGGCTGCGTTCTTCGAAAGTTCGATCAAGTTCGATCTTACCGACTTCGCTGCGAAGCGTGGTCTGAGCAAGCTGCGTTATGGCGAAGCGAAAGTCACTGATGCCGTAGGACGCACGTTCGGGGTTCAGGACCTTTAAATAGAGGATGCCATCAACCGCAACCTGAACGTTGTCGCGCGTGATGCAGATCTGTTCGGGGATATCCATCGCGTCTTCCTTGAGCGAGTGTCGATAGCGGATGGAATCCATGAACGGCACAAGGATGTGAAAGCCGGCGTTAAGGACGCCGTTGTATCTGCCGAGGCGCTCTACGATAAAGGCGCTCTGCTGCGGAACGACAACCGCGGTGCGCGACAACACAATCAGAAGAACCAGTGCAAGTACTACGGCAACGATCAGAGCAGCATTCATAGAAGATGATCCTCAGTGTGATGAGCTACCAGACTCCGCAGTTCGGATGAAAATCGTCAACCCATCCACGCGTTCCACGCGGCAGCGTTGTCCGCGCTCGATCTCCTTGTTTCCGGTGTTGAGCGCATTCCATGAACTTCCCCTCAATTCCGCCTTGCCGACTGCGCCCGGTCGAATGCCCTCAAGGGTGGTGGCCACTTCGCCGATCAGAGTGTCTACCTCTCCGCTGGGGATGCGCGCGCCGAAGCGATCCAGCATCTTTCGGCGGAACAGGGTTGTTGCGCCGGCAGCAAATATCGAAAACAGCATCCACTCAAACCACGCGGATTCGGTTATTCCGAAGAGGCCAAGAATAGCCACCACAAAAGCGCTCGCCCCGAAGAAAATGAAATAGAAGCCGCCCGGCGTCGCCATTTCGAGCATCAAGAGCGCAAAGCCGAGCACAAACCACATCCACCATTCCATCGGTCAGCTCCAGGGTTAAGATTTCCGGACCGAAAGTAACACAAAAGAAAGAGGCCGGGGACAGAAACCAGGAAACGCGATCGGTTACAACCATCCGTCCATGCCCTCTGATTGAGATAGCGTCGTGGCGGACTGCGAAGGCTCATCCGGGAAGGTTAGTTTGATGCCTCGGAAGGTTTGAAAAATCGGTCGATGACAAATGGAAGAATTTTCAAACGCTCGGTAAGAAGGGAGTTTGCCTGAAGCGTCAGTCAGAGCGTGTGCGAGACAGAAGTGAGGGAAGAAGAAACTCTTCCCCCACTTTTTCTGCAGAGCTATCCCTTCTTCAGCGTGAAGGTAACAGGGCCGCCACCACCGCGACCACCGCCACCACCAGCGCCGCCGCCCGCAGGAGCGCCACCGCCAGCCGGAGGAGCGCCGCCCGGAGCGCCGCCCGGAGCACCGCCGCCACCGGCAGCAGGCGTTCTCGTCACGGTCATCTCGCTGCCCATGACCTTGGCGGAGTAAGTGGCGCCACCGCCACCGCCACCACCACGACCGCCACCGCCGCCACCACCACCGGGAGCGCCGCCGCCCGCAGGGGGTGCGCCGCCAGCCGGAGGCGCGCCGGCAGCACCGCCGCCGCCACCGCCACCACCACGACCGCCACCACCACCCGCAGCGGTGAAGGTGAGCGTGCCGGCTTCATACTTCGCGTTCTGAATATCAACGGGCTGACCCTGGCCTTGAGTCAGTTTCCCGGTGACCGTGCCTCCCGCAACCGTCAGCTCAAGCGTGACGGGCGTCGGTCCACGTCCTCCCTGAACTTCGCCGGTCCATTTCCCTGCCAGTTCCGCCTGAGCGTAACCGAGGCAAGGCACGACCAACAAAAGGGCCAGTCCGAAGACAAGCCTGTTTCTCATGTGCATTTCCTCCAAGAATTTTTAAGCATCGATTCGAATCAATCTAGGGACCTGAAAAGACAATCCCTACAATGGTGTACGGCTTAAATTTGTTATGGGTTACACGGCGGAAAGCGGGGAAAATGTACGCGGAAAATTTCCGTTAGACCAGCGCGGCACGCAGCCGAAGCAACTGCTGAAGCAGGGGTTGGAGCAAGCCAAGACTCAGCGCGTTGGGCCCATCGGAGAGTGCCTTCGTCGGATTATCATGAACTTCCATAAATAGTCCATCGACTCCGGCAGCAACACCGGCACGGGCGAGGTGTGGAATGAACTGAGGCTGGCCGCCCGAGCTCTGGCCCTGACCGCCGGGCAATTGGAGGCTGTGCGTGACATCAAAGACGACCGGACAGCCAAACTCCCTCATGATCGGGAACGCGCGAAAGTCGACCACAAGGTTGTTGTAGCCGAACGAGGCGCCGCGCTCTGTCAGCATGAACCGATGGCTGCCCGCTTCACGCGCCTTGGCGACAACATTTTTCATCTCCCATGGTGCTAGAAACTGCCCCTTCTTCACATTGACTATCCGGCCGGTCTTCGCGGCAGCGACAATCAGATCCGTTTGCCGGCACAGAAACGCGGGTATCTGCAGAAGGTCTACAACTTTCGCGACGACGTCAGCCTGCCCGGCTTCGTGAATGTCCGTCAGGATCGGAACGCCGATTTCTCGTCTGGCGTCACCGAGGATCCTGAGGCCCTCTTCCATTCCCGAACCGCGGAACGATTGAATAGAGCTGCGATTCGCCTTATCAAAGGATGCTTTGAAGATGAACCCAATGCCGCATTCGGACGTTATCTTCTTCAGCTCCCTTGCCATAAAGAGCACATGATCCCGGCTTTCGATCACGCATGGCCCTGCGATCAGAAAGAAATCCTTCTGCAGGTCCAGCTTGAATTCCGGAAGCGTGTAACTCATTTCCTTTTTGTCGCGAACTGTTCCGATTTCGCCCGCGCCAGCTTGTGTTCATAAGCCGCTCCGACGAACGAAGAAAACAGCGGATGCGGCTCCAGCGGCCGGGACTTGAACTCGGGATGGAACTGGCAGGCGAGGAACCATGGATGATCTTCGATCTCGACAATCTCCACGAAATTCTTGTCCGGCGATGCGCCCGAAATGACGAGGCCATTGCGAGTCAGCGTCTCTTCGAAGGCCCGATTGAACTCGTACCGGTGGCGATGCCGTTCCGAAATCACTGCCGTGTTGTAAACACGATGGGCGCGCGAACCCGAGGCAAGATTCGCCGGATAGGCTCCAAGCCGCATGGTTCCGCCGATCGTATCAACACCAAGAAGATCGCGCAATTTGTAGATCACAGGATTGGGAGTGCTCTGCTCAAACTCTGTGCTGTTGGCTTCGGTAAGCCCGCAAACGTTGCGAGCGTATTCAATGACCGCGCACTGCATGCCAAGACAGATTCCGAAATAGGGAACCTTCTCCTCGCGGGCAAACTGAATAGCGCGAATCATTCCTGCGATGCCGCGCTTGCCGAATCCACCAGGAACAAGGATGCCATCGAACTCCGCGAGCCTGGAAGGTCCGTCGATGGATTCCATGCTTTCGGCTTCCACCCAATGGATCTTCGTTCGCAGGTTGTGCTGCAGGCCGCCGTGCACAAGCGCTTCACGCAAGCTCTTATACGCGTCTTCGAGAGCGACATACTTACCGACGACTCCAATGGAAACTTCATCGAGCGGATTATTAACGCGCTCCATCAGAACTTCCCAGGGCTGCATATTGCGTTCAGCCTGGGGCAGATTGAGCAATCGGACAATTTGGTCGTCGAGACCTTCCGCGCTCAATACGAGTGGAACTTCGTAGACGCTGCCGACATCCTTTGCCGTGATGACCGCTGCTTCCGAGACATTGCAGAAGAGCGCGATCTTGCTCTTCATGTCAGGCGCGAGGTAGCGATCCGTGCGGCATAAAAGAATGTCCGCCTGGATTCCGATTTCGAGGAGCTCCTTAACGCTGTGCTGAGTGGGCTTGGTTTTGAGCTCGCCGGCTGTGGGAATATAAGGGACCAACGTGAGGTGGATGAAGAGACTGTTCTCGCGACCGACTTCCTGTCGCATTTGCCGGATGGCCTCGAGAAACGGAAGCGATTCGATGTCGCCCACGGTGCCCCCGACTTCCACAATGGTGATGTCCACGGTTTCTGCAACACGGCGGACGGCGTCCTTGATTTCGTTAGTAACGTGAGGAATCACCTGGACAGTCTTGCCGAGATAATCGCCGCGCCGTTCTTTCTGGATGATGGTTTGATAGATCCGTCCCGTCGTCAGATTGTTCCGGCGAGTGAGTTCGGCATGGGTGTAGCGCTCGTAATGGCCGAGGTCGAGATCGGTTTCTGCGCCATCGTCGGTGACGTAGACTTCGCCGTGCTGGTAGGGACTCATGGTGCCGGGGTCGACATTGAGATAGGGATCGAACTTCAGGAGGCTGACTTTGAATCCACGGCTCTCCAGAAGGCACCCGATGGAAGCCGCGGCCAGGCCCTTGCCCAACGACGAAACAACGCCCCCCGTCACGAAGATATACTTCTTTTCCATTGCGTTTCCTCTAAACCTTCCCCAGGTATGATTTAAATTTTTCCAGATCAGCAGGCGTGTCGATGCCCCACGACTCGCTTTCAACCTCGATCACACGAATGCGAAACCCATGTTCGAGCGCGCGCAATTGCTCCAGGCGTTCGGCGACTTCCAACGGCGTGCGTTCCAGCCGCGCAAAACGCCTCAGGAAACCTGCGCGATACACATACAGTCCAAGATGGAGAAAAGTGGTCCCACTTGAAGGAATGGGAGACCGCGAAAAATAGAGGGCCAGACCATCTCTGTTCACAACAACCTTCACGCGGTTGGGATCCTCGATTGCGGCGCGGTCTGCAAGCTTTGTCCGCAGAGTAACAATCTCGGAATCGCCAAGGCAGGCGGCAGCCACGGCACGATCAATCACTTCCGGCTCAATCAAGGGTTCGTCCCCCTGAACGTTGACCACCAGCGCATCCGCCGGAAGGTCCCCGGCGGCTTCGGCCAGACGGTCCGTGCCGCTCTGATGATCGATGCGCGTCATGATGACGTTTCCGCCAAAGCGCTGGACTGCGTCAGCGATCCGCTGGTCGTCTGTGGCGACCAGGATACGCTCGACCGACTCTGCCCTTTCGACGCGCCTATACACGTGTTCGATCAATGTTTTACCGCGAACTTCGATGACGGGCTTTCCAGGGAGACGAGTGGACTGGTATCTGGCCGGGATGATGGCGATGGCGCTGTCGGGATTCACATTCCACACTACCGAGAGGACCTCAAACTATACCACGCGAACAGGCGATAGCTGACACGAGCCCAGGGACAAGGGAGGTCCCGGAAATTGAGCCAGCAGCGGGATCCCTCATCCGGCCCTTCGGGCCACCTTCTCCCGGGGGGAGAAGGACAACCCGCACGGCAGTCCCTCTCCCCCCGGGAGAGGGTGGCGCGAAGCGCCGGGTGAGGGATCCCCAAGCCTCGCACTATCTCTATTTTCTTTTGCGAGAGTTCTTCGCCGGTATCTATAATGAGAATAATTCGAACGGCATAGATCCCCGGAGGACAAGGCAATGAGCCGGGCTAAAACAAAAGTTGGGTTCGTCTTATCTACTCTAGTTGCCTTTACGTGTGCCTTGTCCGCCCGGCAGTCCTCAACGCAGCAGCAGGACAAATTCGAACTGTCGCCGCACAGTTTGAAAGTCGATGTCGATATCGTGCTGGCTAACGTTACCGTCACTCTTCGCGACGGGCGTTTCGTCACCGGACTCGACAAGGAAAACTTCAAGCTCTTTGAGGACAAAGTTCCACAGGAGATTACCTACTTCTCTTCCGAAGACATCCCATTGAGCGTCGGCATCATCCTCGATGTCAGCGGCAGCATGAAGGACAAACTGAAAACTGCCGTCGAGGCCGCCATCACTTTTATGAAGGGCGGCAGCCCCGATGACGAATATTTCCTCGTCGAGTTCGCCGACAAGCCAACCGAGTCCGCGGAGTTCACCAACGATATCGAGAAGATTCAGAGTCGCTTCATGTTCTCGAAGGCCAAAGGTCGAACTGCACTGTATGACGCGGTTTATATGGGACTCTCGAAGCTCGAGCAGGGAAACAACGCCAAGCGTGCGCTTCTGCTGATCACTGACGGCGAAGATAACCGGAGCCGATATACTTTTTCGAACGTCAGAGAGTTCGTGAAAGAAAAAGATGTGCAGATGTACGCCATCGGCATCACGAACGGCTTCTCGGATGCGGCGTCCGAGCAGGGCCGTGCCTTGCTGAGGGATCTTGCCTCGATCAGCGGCGGCAATTCGTTCTTCCCCTCATCCGTATATAACCTCGAGGAGATCTGCCGGAATATCGCGAAAGAACTGAAGTACCAATACGTCCTCGGCTACCAGTCCACAAACACCGCGAAGGACGGTGAATGGCGGAAGATCAAAGTGACCGCGGAACTTCCCAATCAGAAGCTGAACGTCCGATCAAAGCAAGGCTATTACGGTCCGAGCCGCGCAGGAAATAATTAGAGTTTCAGAATCAACGATGAGACGCTCTGCAATTCTCTCGCTCGTATTGATTGCCCTCCTGACATCCGCGCTATCCCTGACGCTACTCTCTCAAACACCTCCCCAGGGACAAGCACCGCCGAAGAACGGCGGCTTCCAGCTGAATGTCGATGTCAATCTCGTCGAAGTGCATGTCAGTGCTCTGGACAAGAGCGGAAATGCCGTTGAAGGACTCACGCGGGAGAACTTCCAAATCCTGGAAGACAACAAGCCTCAGGAGATTTCGCTTTTCAAGCATGAAGATATTCCGGTGAGTATCGGTATGGTCATCGATAACAGCGGAAGCATGAAGAACAAGAAGGAAAAGGTCCATAGTGCGGCGCTGTCGTTCGTCAAAGAGAGCAATCCCGACGATGAGACCTTTATCGTCGCCTTTGAAAAGGACGCTTTCCTGCAGCAAGACTTCACCGGGAGCATTGGAGATCTCGTCGATGCCCTGGATAGCCTTAATCCGATGCTCGAGACGGCGATGTACGACGCGATCTACCTGTCAGTGGATCACGTCAAGAAAGGCAAGCTCGACAAGAAGGTATTGCTGGTCATTTCCGACGGTGAAGACACTGCGAGCAAATGGGGTTACAACAAGGTCCTCGAGCACGCTAAGCAGGCGAAGGATGTTGTGATTTATGCCGTCGGCATCTTCGATGAGAATGATGGACGATCGGGCGGACTCTTCGGGAAATCACCACAAAAGAGAGCGCGTGAGGGTTTGACCGAAATCGCCGAAGTGACAGGCGGACAGGCATTCTTTCCGAAGAATATCGATGAAGTAGCGGATATTTGTCGAAGGATTGCGCGCAACCTCCGTAACCAGTACACGATCGGTTACTCGCCAAAGATCATTAACAGAGACGGAGCATGGCGGGAAATCATGGTCAAACCTGTCAATTTCCCGAAAAATCTGGGGAAAGTGGACCTTAGTTTTCGCAGGGGCTACAACGCTCCCGGCGGGTAATCCTTTACAAACTTTAACAAATATATTTCGAACCCCTAATCGTTGGCCTAAACTCCCGTCAAAGAATACAATTACCGCGACCCCGTCGAGGCGGCCGGAAAGAAAATCACAGAGAAAAACCTGAGGCTCAAAATGGACAAGAAACGCATAGCTGTGCTTCTCAGTGCATTGTTCGCGATGACGAGTTTGGTGTCCGCCCAAACTCAGGCGCCAAAACCTCCTGCCGCCATGGTCTACGTTCCAGTGGGTGTGACCGGGCCGAAGGGCGCCGTGCTGGACCTCAAGAAGGACAACTTTGTTCTGCTCGAGGATGGTATCGAGCAGACGCTCACGGCGTTCTACGAACCGAATTCACGCATCGACATCGATATCATTCTTGCCATGAGAGCCCTCAACAAGGGGCGCACGGATCTGAACTCCATCAAGATTCGCGAAGCCATCGAAAATTTTCGTCAACAAGGAAACTCGCAGAACAAATACACCCTTGAGGAAATGCCCTTCGGGGCAAACGGGATCTTTGACGCCATCTCCCGTCATGTCACTCGTCTGGCAGACCAGAGCATCGCTACCCGCAAGGGCCTGATTGTGATTACGGACGGCTTTGAATCTTCGGGCGGCGAACCGGTGAAGGCGTTGCAGGAATATGTGAAGAAGTTCGATGTGCCTATCTACATCTTCTTCGCCGTGGACCCGACTGGCGGCGGCGGAGGTCCCTCTGACGATATTCTCGAAGTTGCCCGGGGCGAACGAGTCTATCTCTCCCAGGGCGCCGGCTACGAGGATTTGACGAGGATGACGGGCGGTTCGATGACGCAGGCAGAAATCGACACCCAACTCCGCGCGATGATGGAAACCTTCGCCAAAACTCTCAAGAGCCAGTATGTCCTGGGTTTCCGGTCGACGAACGATGCCCGCGACGACAAGTGGCGAAAGCTCGAGATCAAGATCAAAGCGCCGCAACCCGTCGATGGCATCGCCGCGAAAGATATGAAGACGAAGTCCCGCGATCGGTACTTTGTAGCAAAAGTGAAGTAGGGACAGGGGGAAATTGGGGAATTAGGGGCCCTGAAGATCCCTCATCCGGCCCTTCGGGCCACCTTCTCCCGGAGGGAGAAGGGCACTCCGCAGAGCTATCCCTCTCCCCCCGGGAGAGGGTGGCGCGAAGCGCCGGGTGAGGGATCTTCAGGGCCCCCTGTTTCCCCCGTTGTACAATTCCCCATCCTTTAGGAGGACTCAATGAAACGCACTCTGGGTTGGCTGCTGGTCCTGACCTGCGGCGGATGGCTACAGCAGGCTGCAGCGCAAAGCGCTCCCGTCGATCCCATACAGCGCGCACTGGAAGATGAAGTCAAGCGGGCGATGAGCGTTTTGACCCAGAAGGGTAATCCCGCGCCGTATTTTCTCAGTTATGAAGTGAATGAATTCAAGTCTGCAGAGATAACGGCCTCTTTGGGAGCTCTCCAGTACAGCAACACTGACAGGCAGCGGTTGCTCGACATTGAGGTCCGCGTTGGGGACTACAATTTTGACAATACCCACCAGATCCGCGGACAACGGGGAGGCGGAGGCGAACAGCAGTTGAGCCGTCCCGGTTCCGTATCGATGCCTCTGGATGACGATATCGACGCGCTGAAAAGCGTCATCTGGCTCGAGACGGACCGCCGCTATAAATCGGCAGTCGAGCGGTTCATCAACGTGCAGGCTAACCGCGCCGTTCGTGTTGAAGAACAGGATTCATCAGGGGACCTTTCCCGAGAAAAAGCGGAAAAAAGCGGACTCACGACGCTCAAGGATGCGGCGATCGACATGCCGGGCTGGGAAAAGAAACTGAAGACCTATTCCGCGATGTTTAAGGGTTTTCCCGAACTCTTCGACGGCCAGGTCGGAATGACAGTGAACGTCAACAACCAGTACTTCGTGAATAGCGAAGGCTCCTCGGTTCGGCACGGCACGATTCTGTACCGCATTTATCTGCTCGGCAGAACGCGGGCTGACGACGGCATGGAGTTCCAGCGCCTCGAATATTTCGACACACACACACTGGAAGGTCTCCCCAGCGAAGAAACGGTTCGCAAGGGCGTCGAAAAGATCGTCACGGACCTCAAGGCGTTGCGTAAGGCGCCCGTGATCGAACCTTATACAGGTCCCGCGATCCTTTCCGGCCGCGCCAGCGGAGTTTTCTTCCACGAAATCTTCGGACATCGTATCGAAGGACAGCGGAACAAGAACGAAAGCGAAGGACAGACGTTTGCACGGCAGGTGAACAAGCAGATCCTTCCCACGTTCATTTCCGTTATCGACGATCCGACAATGGAGAAAGTCGGTTCCATAGACCTGAACGGCTATTACACCTATGACGATGAAGGCGTGAAGGCCCGTCCGGTTACGGTTGTCGAGAACGGAATCCTGAAGAACTTCCTGCTATCCCGATCGCCTGTTGCAGGATTTGAAGAATCCAACGGGCACGGACGTAAACAGGCTGGATACAAAGCCGTGGGACGTCAGGGCAACCTGATGGTCAAAGCAGCGAACACTGTTCCCATGGAAAAGCTTCGTGCAATGCTCATCGAAGAAGCGAAGAAGCAGGGTAAGCCGTTCGGCCTGCTGTTTGATGATATTTCGGGAGGGTTTACGTTCACGCAAAGCGACAGTCCGCAATCCTTTCAGGTCACGCCCATCATGGTGTACCAGGTCTACGTGGATGGCCGTCCCGACGAACTTGTTCGAGGCGCCGATCTCATTGGTACGCCGCTCACCTCCTTCAGCAAGATCGTCGCCGCCTCAGATACGGTTGAAGTGTTCAATGGATTCTGTGGCGCCGAATCCGGAAGCGTGCCCGTGTCCGCCATTTCACCGGCGATTCTGACAACGCAGATCGAAGTGCAAAAGAAGGCAAAATCCTCGGAGCGCATGCCCATTCTTCCGGCTCCCGATGCGGGCAGCGCACGAGAGGGCCGCCAATGAAGTTCCACCTTCGATACAAATCCAGACGTAAGGCGCTGTGGCTTTCTGCCTGGCTCGCGCTGACTTCCTCAGTTATCTCTACCGCTCAGACGGGAAACTCCGCCGTCACCACGGATCCTGTTTTCAAAGCCATGGTCGATGAGTTGAATCGGTCGATCGTGCAGCTCCAGTTGAGCAATCTCGACAAGCCCTACTTCGTCCAATATGTCGTGCTCGACGAGGAAGAGTTTGCGGCAAGAGCGACCTTCGGCGCTTTGACGCAATCGGCGCCTTCCAAACAGCGGCTGGTCTACTCGCAGGTGCGCGTCGGCAACTATGACTTCGATAACACCGAGTTCAACCCAGGCGGTGGCGGGGGGGCCGGAGGAGGCGCAAGGCTTTACCAGGGCCCGGTGGACGACGACTACGATTCGCTGCGTCACACGCTGTGGCTTGCAACCGACACTTCGTACAAACAAGCTGTCGAGGTCATCGCCCAAAAGCGAGCCGCAGTCCAGAACAGAACACAGGAAGAACGTGTGCCGGATTTCTCCAAAGAAACCGGTACCGTCTCAGTTGCAGAAAAGCGGAGGCTGGAATACGACCGCCCAAAGATTGAAGGACAACTGCGTCAATGGTCGCAAGTCTTCCGCGAGTATCCGAATATCCAATCCTCGAGCGTGACGCTTCGAGCCCGGATGAATCATCGCTACGTGGTCAACAGCGAAGGAACCCGAACGATGGCGCCGGAACTGGTCATCATCCTGCAGGCAAGCGCAACTGCGCAGGCCCCCGATGGCATGGTCGTTTCGAACTCTGTGCCGGTCTACGTCCGCGAATTTGCAGATCTACCATCGTCGGATGCCTACACGAGCGCGATTCGCCAGATGGCCAAGGACCTGACGGCACTGCGCGACGCTCCTGTTCTTGACTCGGATTATTCAGGCCCGGCGCTCCTTGTCGGACAAGTCGCCACCGAGATGTTCGCGCGAGTGCTCGCACCCAACCTTACCGGCCAGCGCGGGCCTCTTACAAGGAACGGTCAGAGTGCGACGCCACCCCTGGAAGATCGCATGAATCGTCCTATTCTTCCGGCCTACATGTCGGTAGTGGACGATCCCACTGTAAAGACATTCAATAACAGAAAGCTGATCGGTTATTACACGAATGACGACCAGGGAATTCCTGCCAGGCGCGTCTCGCTGGTAGACGGCGGCCTCCTGACGGACTTCCTGATGTCGCGCAGACCCGGCAAGGGACGGCTGCAGTCCAATGGGCACGGACGCAATGGGTATCCGGGACGGGAATCGCCCCAAATTGGAAACCTTATCGTCACCGCTAAGGACGGCAAAAGCTCAGAAGAATTAAAGAAGGAACTTCTGAAAGCAGCCAAGGAAGAACGGCTCGAATATGGCATCATCATCAGGGCGTCGAACTCCAATGGGAATGGGCCCGTTGGTTCACCGGTGATGACCTATCGCGTCAAGGTGTCTGATGGAAAGGAAGAACTGGTACGTGTCGCCGGCGCCGGAGGGCTTAATGTGCAAGGGCTCCGGCACTTGATTGCCGCCGGCAACGATTCCACGGCAGCCCACCGCTTGGTGGGCACCAGTGGCGCAGAAACGCCGACGAGCATCGTTGCTCCTTCGGTTTTAGTGGAGGAAATTTCACTGGATAAGCCTTCAGGGACCCAGTCGAAACCTTCGCTGATTACGCATCCGTATTTCAGTAATTAAAAGATGGAATATCATCACAAAGAAATTCTCAAGCGCTATGCGCGCATCGCCACCGGCAGGCCGTTTGCCCCCGTTCTTCTGAACATTCTGATCACCTCTGTCTGCGACATGCGATGTGTTCATTGCTTCTTCACCGACGAACTCGACGATAAAGAGCGCAAACGCCTCCAGATGACCACGCGGAACGTGGAGCGAATCAGCGAAACGCTGGGAGCCAACCTCGGCGTTCTCATCGTTGCCGGCGGCGAGCCCTTCACACGGAAGGATCTGCCGGAGATCGCGCGAGCGTTCCACAAGAACAACAAGCTGGAATCGATCTACCTGATGTCGAATGGCCAGATCCAGCAGCGGATCATTCCCGATGTCACCAGGATTCTTCAGGAAAACCCGGCCCTCAACGTCACTGTTGCTCTGGGAATCGACGGGCTCAAGGAAGACCACGAAAGTATCCGTCAGAAACCGGGAAGTTGGGACATCGTCATCAGCACGGCGCGAAAACTTCAGGAGATCAAGAAAGAATTTCCTCGGCTGGATATCCAGACCTGCACGTGCTTCATGAACAGCAATCAGGACCGTATCTTCGAGTGGTACGACTTCCTGAAGTACGATCTTAAGCCCGACAAGGTAAACGTCAACTACATCCGTCCTCCATCTGCGCGGCCCAGGGAACTGGATATCGACAAATCCCGATACGACTCGTTGGTGCATCGCATCAGCGAAGATTCACGTCATGCTGTGATCAAGAACAACTACTCCGGTGACGCTGGATTTTTCAAGGCTGCGGTCGATGTCTACATGCACAAGCTGATCGCCAAGACTGCCCTTGAGGGGCGTCCTCAACTCGAGTGCTGGGCCGGAAGCGCGGGCGCGGTCATCTACGACGAGGGGACGGTATCCAGCTGCGAGATTCTCGAAGGTGTCGATAATCTTCGGAATTACGACTGGGATTTCAGCCGCCTCTGGTATTCGACCAAGATGGATGCGCGCCGCGACATGGTCCACAATGGCTGCTTCTGCACGCACGAGAGTAATTGTTACTATCCGTCACTTCCCTTCAATCCCCAGCACCTCGTGGAGATCAAGAAACTCGAACATGAGATGAAGGAAGCGGCGTCCTCGTCCGTGAATGCATGAACCGCAAGCGGCACTGATCCAATGGTTCGGTGAGAACCAGCGGACTCTTCCGTGGCGTGCCCGCTACGATCCCTACCACGTCTGGATTTCTGAAATCATGCTGCAGCAAACGCAGGTTGAGACTGTCGTTCCCTATTTTGAACGGTGGATGACGACTCTTCCGGATATCGCTGCGCTTGGGGCAGCCGACGAGCACACAGTCCTGAGCCTCTGGGCGGGGCTGGGCTACTACAGCCGAGCCCGAAACCTGATGGAAGCGGCAAAAGTCGTCGTGCGTGAACACGGCGGAGAGCTACCGGCCGACTACGAATCGCTCCGATCGCTCCCAGGGATTGGACAGTACACAGCCGGAGCGATTCTCAGCATTGCCTTCAATAAACCATACCCGGTGGTTGATGGGAATGTGCGACGCGTCCTCTCACGGCTCTACGGTTGGGAAGATGATCGGCCGAAGCGTCTGTGGGAGGCCGCAGAGAAACTTGTCCGCAGTTCAGAACCGCGCGTCGTTAACCAGGCGATCATGGAGTTGGGCGCCACGGTTTGTTCGTTCAGAGCGCCACGATGTCTGGTATGCCCTGTTCAGACCGCGTGCATTGCTTACAAAACCGGCAAGCAGTTGGTCATACCTCCCGTGAAAAAGCGTCCTGAAACGGTGAGAGTTCAGCTTTTCGCCATCGTCCAGGAGAAGAACGGACGTCATCTCATGAAGCTCTCGCGAGGGCTCTGGGAATTCCCCATGTTCAGTGAACTTCCGGCCGGAAAACTGAACCGCATGGGTTCGTGCCGCCATACGATCACGCATCACCGGCTGGAGGTTCAGGTCTACAACGGCGTGTTGGAGAATGAGGGAGGGTTTCAGTGGCGGGAATTTCGCGGTGTGCCGGTGTCGTCGTTGACGAAGAAGATTCTCGCCGTCGAGATGGGATCAGGCTTCACGAGG
>Ga0068859_100003480_pt1 | contig 16024 bp, 12 predicted proteins | sample KBSSwiS22_FD_66585 | JGI IMG/M metagenome (GOLD analysis project Ga0068859, IMG submission 66585) | Switchgrass rhizosphere microbial communities from Kellogg Biological Station, Michigan, USA - KBS Switchgrass S2-2 | ecosystem: Host-associated > Plants > Roots > Rhizosphere > Soil ...
ACCTGCTTGATCGTTCTATTTTTTCTTTGCCTTTCAAATGGCTGTTGCCGTTTTTTATATATTCGATAATCCTCGTCTTCCAATTTATTATTTTATATGGCCTCTATGCTATCCGGATCGAACTGTATCGCAATTTTATGAAAAAGCAATTTGAATTTGAAGAAAGGCTTCCTAAGAATTAGTAAATGGAGCGACGACGCCATCGTAGCAAAAGATAGCCGACAGTCAAAAAAGCTATCAGAATCATAATCCAAAGAACATATTCCCTCGGAGGTGAGTTTCTTCCATTGCCATGAGCAATTTTTGCCCGGCATTGATCAATATAAAATTCGGTTTGAGGATAATTCCTGTTTATCTTTTTCACCTTTTCAAATTTGTCCAGGGCTCTGCGGTAAAACTGCTGATAAAAGAAATTTAATCCTTCGTTAAAAGCAACTGAAGCCTCGCTAAGGCCTGCATGAAGTTCAGGTGAGTCCATATATTCTTTTACTACGGACACAGGAATTGCAAAATTGAATCCACTGGCTAATACATTGGCGCCTTGTTCCAGACTTCCGAATGTAGCAAGCCCGATCACCTCACCCCTGTCATTGCATACCGGGCTACCGCTGCTGCCATGACTGATTATGGCATCCATTTGTATTACCGGCCAACCTCCTACTGATTTTTTTATTGCACTAACAATTCCCGTTGTTAAAGTTGGTTCTATACTGGCTTCACTTGAGAGGTAGGCATTACTGGTTGCCGGCTCCGGATAACCCAATACCAATACCTGAGTTCCTATTCTTACGAGAGGATCATTGCTGAATGATAAGGTGGGAAGATTATTTCCATCCTCAATTTTCAAAATAGCGACATCTTTCCCGGGCATTGGATTGCCTTTCCTTATTAATCTTGCAATCTTCTTTGTTATCGCGGTTTCCCCATTCGAGGTATCGGTTCTGTAAGACACATACAATTCTTTCTTAAGATCAAATAAGATCATAGAAGAAACCTGGGAGTATATCTGTGTATAAGCATTATATAAAAGGTTACGCTGTTCATCTGTCAGCGTCATAGCCCACGATGATTGCAGGGCATTAATATTGGCATCCGTTACCTCCTGGAAAGTGGACAATATGAACTTACTGCGTATATAAGCGCTATCACGATCAATAACATGGCAATTGGTAACAACATATCCATCGCTGCTTATTATAAAACCTGTACCCGTACTTTGTACCCGGTGCACTTGCCGGAAATAGTCAGCACTTGCTGAAAAATATTTAAAAGGTTTTTTATATAAGGTCTTTACGACAATGTCAAGTTTTTGTGCCGGCGTTAAAATGGAACCTGAAGTATCTAATTTTTTTACCGAATCTACAAGGTTGTTGAATGGTCTTTCATTCATTTCTACCTTGTTCACATATACTGTTGCGGAAAAAACAGCTTGCACCATAACGATACCCGGAGAGTTCATAGCATAATTATGCTCCACGCTTATTTCCTGGCAAAAAGCACCTTGCTGTTGTGTAAAAGCCACAACTAATAGAAGAATGCCTGGCAGGAGATTAGATTTCATCGTAGTACAAAACAACGATTTTAAATACAAAAGATTTTATAAGCTTCTAATTGTTTTACGACAGATTTCCGGGTCTGTTTATCCCTGGTTCATTTTTCATAAAAATCTTTCTTATATATTCACCGGATTCATTAATTTCAACCGGTTACGGTTGCTCATCACATAATAATATTGTGAGGCAACTTTTTTTATTTGATAACTAACTGCATGGAAAGTTCTCATCTTTTTAGTCAATATAATACCTATCCGGGTACATGGGATGAAATGTACCAGGATAAAGCCATTCGTTCCAAATATCAGCAGGTATTTGCAGATATCAGCCATCTGCCTGAAGAAGTGCTGCAGCAAAAAGACAAACAGGCTAGTGAGCTTTTCATGAACCAGGGCATAACTTTTACTGTATATAGCGATAATGCAGGCATAGAAAGAATTTTTCCTTTTGATATTATTCCCCGCATTTTGACCAGCGCTGAATGGGATCATATTGAAAAAGGTATTAAGCAAAGGCTGAAAGCTTTGAATCTTTTTTTAAAAGACATTTACACAACTCAACAAATAGTAAAAGATAAGGTGGTTCCGGCCGAGCTTATTGCCACTTGCCCTCATTATACCCGTGAGATATTTGGAATAAAAGTACCGCATGATCTTTATGTTCACATTTCAGGTATCGACCTTATCCGGGGTGAAGACGGTGTGTTCTATATTTTAGAAGATAACCTTAGAACACCATCCGGCGTCTCCTATATGATGGAGAACCGGGAAGTAACAAAAAGAATTTTTCCGGGAATGCTTACTGACAGCAAGGTAAGAATGATCAATAACTATCCTTTGCTCTTACATGATATTTTAATAAGCCTTGCACCGCAGCAACTTTCTGAACCAACTGTGGTATTGCTTACTCCGGGTGTTTTTAATTCCGCTTATTTTGAACATTCATTCCTTGCCCGTCAAATGGGAATCCCATTGGTAGAAGGTCGTGATCTGGTGGTAAATAATCATAAAGTTTATATGAAAACAACGGCAGGCTTACAGCAAGTACATGTTATTTATCGTCGTATTGATGATGAATTTCTTGATCCTTTGGTATTTAAACCTGACAGTGCATTAGGTGTGCCGGGATTGATAAGCGCCTATCGCAAAGAAAATGTTGCAATAGTTAATGCAGTTGGAAATGGCGTAGCAGATGATAAGGCAATATATGCTTATGTGCCCAACATGATCAAATATTATCTTAATGAAGAAACTATTTTACCCAATGTGCCAACTTATGGATTGGAAAATATGGATGCAAGGACCTATGTATTTGAGAATATTGGCAAAATGGTAATAAAACAGACTAATCAAAGTGGTGGATATGGAATGGTGATGGGAGATAAAGCAGGTGAAAAAGAAATTGACGCAATTAAAAAAGCAATAACTGCTAATCCCAGGGAATTTATTGCACAGCCAATCATTAAACTATCAACGGTCCCCTGCTTTATTAATGGAAAGTTACAGCCACGCCATGTTGACCTTAGACCTTATGCCTTATGCGGACCAGCAGGAATACGAATAGTTCCCGGGGGATTAACAAGAGTAGCATTAAGAGAAGGTTCATTGGTGGTAAATTCATCGCAGGGGGGAGGCAGCAAAGATACCTGGGTAGTGGATCTATAAACAATTACCGAAGAAATTGTAAAAAATATATAGCATACATGCTTAGTAGAATTGCAGACTCTTTATTTTGGTTGAACCGCTATATGGAAAGAAGCGATTGTTTGCTGCGGGTGGTATATACGAATTATATCCTGTCATTTGATGCGGGTAACAGTACAAGTTTTTCATGGAAAGATGCGATTACTATTTTCTCACCAACGGCGGAAGATGTTATTAATCCAACCGATGACAGCACATCTGCAGCATTAAAGTATCTTATTAATGACAGCAAAAATTTGAATGCTGCAAAAATTTTGTTGACAAAGGCAAGAGAAAACGCAAGAGGTGTGCAAGACAATATTACAAAGGAAGTGTGGGAACAGGTGAATCAGCTTTACCATCTCGTGAACCAGTCTGATATGGAAAAAAAATTAGGAGGCTCCCGATCATTGGAGATCATTGAACAACTTTATCAAAATAGCACCCTTTATTATGGGGTAACCGATAGCACGATGCCGCGGGGCCAGGGATGGAATTTTATGAACCTTGGAAAATTTATTGAACGTTGCCTGATGACTATTGATACAACATTCGCCCATTTTAAGAAAATTGATCACCAGCTTAATAATCCCCAGGACATTTTATTCTGGCGAAATCTTTTACTCTCTTTATCTGGTTATGAACTTTATTTAAAAGCCTATAACCGGGACCAGCATAATCTGAACATTATTGATCATATTCTTTTTAATAAAAACTTTCCCCGCTCCCTGCATTATTCACTTAATCGTATCAGTCGTTATTTAAATGAGGTAGTAGAGGATACAAAAATTGAAGGCAGCGAAAAATTGCATAAATCATTTGGCAGGATCTATAGTAAAATAGAATTTTCAGATATTAATATGGTGCAGGAAATAAGCCTGCCATATTTTTTATTCTCACTGCGAAAGGAGCTGGTGGAATTTTCAAATCAATTGACAAGAATTTATTTTTCTTACGCCTGATAAAAAAAGTTATGCCCGTTTTTAATATACACCATATTACCAAATACGAATACGACCGGCCGGTAAAAGAAAGTGTAAATAAAATTCGTATCTACCCGTTCTCCTGCAGCAGCCAGGAAGCATTGTATCATGAGCTCAATATTACAGGACATCCTGATGTATTAGTTATTACAGATTATTGGGGAAACCGTAATGGAATGTTTAACCTGATGTCATCGCATAAAGAAATGGTGATTGAAAGTAAATTGATTGTGCGGACTCTTGGTATGACAGCATCTCCCAGCGAATCAACTGCTGGTTTTGACGAGTTAAAAGAAGAGGTGAAGAACAATCTTTCGCTATTAGAACTTACAAGAATTGAAGAAATTGATCTTCGTGATAAAGTAAAATCTATCCAGAACGAAATTCATCAGCCCGGAATGCCAATAGCCGCTATTGTTGAAAAATGTGCCGATTATATTTTTACCAATTTCAATTATATAAAAGGCATTACGACTATTGAAACAACTGCAGAAGAAATATTAGAACATCGTTCCGGTGTATGCCAGGATTTTGCACATGTCATGCTGGAAATTCTTCGTGGCCTGCATATTCCTTCCCGCTATGTCAGCGGATATATTTGTCCAAATAAAAATGGTATGCGTGGCGAAGGCGCTACTCATGCATGGGTGGAAACATGGATACCTGGCCTGGGATGGACAGGAATTGACCCGACAAATAATGTATGGGTTTCCAATCATCATGTAAAACTTGCAGTAGGTCGAAACTTTAATGATTGTTCACCCGTAAAAGGAACTTTTAAAGGACCCGCCCGTCAATCACTTTCTGTTTTTGTTTCAGTAAGCTATGAAGATGGCGCAACATTCGAAAACATTACCAGTGTAAAACTTCAGCCACAACATAGCGAATCTGATTTACCGGAAATTCTTGAGACTTTTGCAGGACAACAGCAACAGCAATAGGCAATAGACAATAGGCAATAGAAAAGATGTAATTATCTTTAGAAAAGAAAATATTATGTCTGTCTATGACTCCTCTGGCTGAACGCATTCGCCCAAATACATTAGATGAATTAGTAGGGCAGGAACATCTTGTCGGTAAAGGTAGCATTCTGCGAACAGCAATTGAAAATGGTAAGATTCCGTCCATGATATTTTGGGGACCGCCCGGTACTGGAAAAACTACCATTGCCAATATCATTGCACATACACTTAAAGCTCCTTTCTTTCAACTCAGTGCTATTTCATCTGGTGTAAAGGAAGTGAGAGAAGTAATTGAAGAATCAAAAACCAAACCCGGCGCTATTTTATTTATTGATGAAATACATCGTTTCAATAAAGGTCAGCAGGATGCATTATTAGGGGCGGTAGAAAAAGGTATCATTACATTAATTGGCGCAACGACCGAAAATCCATCATTTGAAGTAATAAGCGCCTTGCTCAGTCGCTGCCAAGTATATGTATTAAAACCTTTAGGTGAAAAAGAATTAGTGAAGCTTTTAAAAACAGCGATCAGGAAAGACGAAGAATTAAAAAAGAAAACTATTGAATTAAAAGAAACCGAAGCACTCATTAATATTTCCGGAGGCGATGCAAGAAAATTGTTGAACCTGCTAGAGCTTGTTGTAATCTCATCCCCTCTCCCTTCTCCACAAGCGGAGATGGGAGAACAATCTGTCATTATTACGGATGAATTAGTAATGGATGTTGCTCAAAAAAGAATTGCTTTATACGATAAAAGCGGTGAGCAGCATTATGATATTATTTCGGCTTTTATAAAATCCATGCGTGGCAGTGATCCAAATGCTGCAGTTTATTGGCTGGCAAGAATGATCGAAGGTGGTGAAGATGTAAAATTTATTGCCAGAAGAATGGTAATACTTGCGAGTGAAGATATTGGCAATGCAAATCCTACAGCGTTAGTCTTGGCAAATGCAACTTTTGAAGCGGTGAATAAAATTGGCTATCCTGAATCGCAGCTCATCTTATCTCAATGTGCGATCTATCTTGCATCAAGCGCTAAAAGCAACGCTGCCACTACTGCAATTGGTGAGGCCCTTAGTGCTGTAAAAAAATATGGCGATCTGCCCGTGCCATTACATATCCGCAATGCTCCAACCAGATTGATGAAAAATCTTGGTTATGGAAAAGATTATGAATACTCGCATAGCTATGAAGGAAACTTTTCGCCGCAGGAATATTTACCTAAAGAAATATCGGGAACAAAATTTTTTGATCCGGGTAAAAATGTAAGAGAAGAAGAATTAAGGAAGTTTCTAAAGAGTTTGTGGAAAGATAAATACAATTATTAAAATAAACCTGATCCTGAAATTTGCCCTTCATCAAGATTTAAAAAACGATCAATACATCCTGGTTTGTCATCGTGGTAATGGGTTACAAAAACCAGGGTTTTATTCCCAGCCAAACAAACTTCATTGATCAGTTGCAACAACATAGATTGCCTTTCATGATCAATTCCCTGGCAAGGTTCATCAAGTATCAACATAGGAGGATTTTTTACAAATGCTCTTGCTAACAATACCATTCGTTGTTCGCCTGTTGAAAGCTGATAAAGTCTCTTATCGCAAAGCTTTGTCAGTCCCATGAATTCAATCCAGTCATAAACCTGTTGTATATCATCATCAGATAACTTACGAAACAAACCTATTGTATCAAATAAACCTGAGGCAACAGTTTCAAAACAATTACTGGACTGGTCAAAGAATAAATGCAGTTCGGGTGACAGGTAACCAATCTTCTTTTTAATATCCCAAATGCTTTCACCGGTACCTCTTCTTTTATCAAATAAATAAATTTCATTTGCATAAGCTTGCGGATTATCTGCTGTAACAAGACTTAATAAAGTTGATTTACCAGCGCCATTCGGTCCGCATAATAACCACCGCTCTCCTTTTTTTACTTCCCAATTGATGTTTTTAAGGATTGTCTTTTCTCCATAACCTACATTCACATTCTTCATTCGAATAGCATATTTAAAATCTTCGTTTAAAAATTCCGGTACAAGTTTTCTTAATTGTTCCTTGTTTATATCAAGAATGCCGGGAGGTATTTTCTGAAAAGAAGATTTTTCAACAAATGATTTTTTGTTTTCTATTGATCGTAGTTCCCCATCTTCAAGAGTCAGCACTTTTGTAATACATCCAGGTATTTCAAAAGCGGATGTAGTAAGCATGATCAGAATATTTTGCGATGCCAGTTGGTTGATAATCTCACGTAAATGATTTCTTGTTTCCTGATCCAGGCCAATAAATGGCTGATCCATTATAAGAACTGATGGTTGTGCCAGAAGAGCTTTTGCTATTTGTAATTTTTTGTTTTCTCCATTTGAAAGCTGAATAAGTGGTTTTGTTGTCAGGTATTCAATTTTCATCAAATGTAAAACCTCTCCTATGCCTTCCCGGAACTCCTTTAATGATTCTTCAACCGTTATTGTTTGCTCCGAATCATAAGAATTAAATCGTTGCTGGTAGTAAAGATCATTAGTGTTGAAAAGATTTTTAAAGTGATGCTGTTGTTCAATCCATATAATTCCATCTTTTAAGGAATCAGCAAACCTGATTTCTCCTTTATAAGAAATTTGCCCACTCAATGCAAAGCCCAGTGTCGTTTTGCCACTTCCTGATGCACCAATAATTGCAAGATGATCTCCTGGATTCAGATCAAAAGATATATTCCGAAGTATTGTTTTGCCCAACCTGTTTACAGTTACTTCATGCACGTTTAATATGCGATTATCTCCCGGTTTCATATTATTACGAATATCTTAATTTTAAACATCAACAAACTAACATGAAAAAAAATATTCTGCTTTTCATTATACTATTTTCTTTTTCAACCTCCTTTTCCCAGACTATCATTCAAAGGGATCCTGAAATAGAAAAGATGGTAAATGAAGTATCGAAAGACTCTCTCCAGTCCTATATAAAAAAGCTGGTAAACCTTGGTACCCGTAATACATTGAGTACACAAACGGATGCCGGCAGAGGCATTGGGGCTGCCAGGAATTGGGTATTGAACCGCTTTAATGAATTTGCAAAACATTCCAATGGGAAAATGTCTGCTTTTATCGACACAACTACTTTACAACCCGATGGTCGCCGTGTTGATGTTCCAATAGTTTTGGGGAATGTAGTCGCAAGATTAAAAGGAAATGATCCCAATGACGATAGGGTTTTTATTATCAGCGGTCATTTGGATAATATGCGAAGCAATGTAATGGATAGAACCGGCGATGCTCCCGGCGCCAATGATGATGGAAGTGGTATAGCGGCAGTAATGGAGTGTGCAAGAATTATGAGCAAACATAGTTTTCCTGCAACAATAATCTTTGTTGCTGTAAGTGGTGAAGAACAGGGGTTGCTCGGCGCTAACTACATGGCTGAAAAAGCAAAGAAAGAAAAATGGAATATTGAAGCTGTTTTGAATAACGATATAATGGGGAGTAATAATAGCAGTGAAACAAACAATATCAACAACAATAAGATCAGGATATTTAGTGAAGGTATTTCTGTATTGGATACGGGAAGAAATGCAACCACACTCCGCAACCTGGGTTTGGAAAATGATGGAAAGGCAAGGCAACTTGCCCGTTACTGCAAAGAGATTGGTGAAAGATATGTTGATAATCTCGAAGTAGTAATGGTGTATCGCAATGATCGTTTTCTCCGGGGTGGCGATCATACGCCTTATGTCCTCAGAGGTTTTGCTGCTGTCCGCATCACAGAAATGAATGAAAACTATTATCACCAGCACCAAGATGTAAGATTGGAAAACGGTATTCAATATGGAGACCTTCCGGAGTTCCTGGATTTTGAGTATCTGAGAAAAAACACTTGTATGAATCTTTGCAATCTCGCCAATCTTGCAAAGTCTGCATCCATACCGCAGGAAGTAAAAATAGATACAAGAAAGCTTACCAATTTTACCAACCTAACCTGGACAGCCCCTAAAAATGGAAAAATAAAAGGCTATTATGTATTGATTCGGGAAACAACAAGCCCGGTTTGGCAAAAAAAATTTTTTACTGTTGATACGAAAATGGATCTGCCTTATTCAAAAGACAATTATTTTTTTGCCGTGCAATCAGTAAGTAATGAGGGCAATGAAGGTTTGCCGGTTATTCCTTCTCCTTTAACCAGGTAATTTCAGTAAATGATAAACTGGATCGTTAAACATTTTAATGAACTATTGCCACATGAGCTTTATGCCATCATGCAACTTAGGAATGAAGTGTTCGTAGTTGAGCAAAATTGCGTGTATCCCGATGCAGATAATAAAGATCAGCCATCTTATCATTTGATGGCCTGGATCGATGAAAGGCTGATTGCTTATGCAAGATTATTGTCTGCCGGTGTTGCTTATCCTCATCATTTGTCCATCGGAAGAGTTGTTATCACTCCCACCGCAAGAGGAAAGGGACTTGGAAAAGAATTAATGAGCCGATCTATTGAACAAGCGGAAATTTTATTTGGAAGATCGCCAATAAAAATTGGCGCTCAACTTTATCTCAAAAAATTTTATATGGAATTAGGGTTTCGGCAAAGCAGCGGCGTATATCTTGAAGATGGAATTGAGCATATTGAAATGATAAAAGAATAAACTGTATCAGAGTTATTACTTACTTATAATTATTTCGTAGAAGCACTAAGTATAAAAACAACTATTGCCTGTACAATAAAAAAAACATAACATTTCATTATAACCCACCTCTATCTTTTTCTATTTTAGTTCCGTAAATCCAATAGTAGAAAAACCAGAAATCTGATACCATGAGAACAAGTGTACCCTGCGTACGGCTGTCCGTACTTATTTGTTTGTTTATTTTTTTTATTCCACGCTCCCATTCACAATCTGTTTCCATGCTTGATGGAAAAGTTGAAGTCGGCTTAAATATCGGCCCTTCCTTTTTTCTTGGCGATCTTGGTGGCAACCGTGGTGAAGGAAAAACTTTTGTAAAAGATGTAAACTTTCCCCTCACCAAATTGATGAAGGGACTTTATGTAAATTTTTATCCTGCCGAATGGATAGGATTCAGGCTTGCTGCCAATATCGGTAAGCTTGAAGGTTTTGACAGCGTTATCGATAATAAAGGAACTGATGAACGTTTCCGTCTTCAAAGAAATTTAGGCTTTAAATCAAATCTTACAGAAGCATATCTTGCTGCTGAAGTTTATCCGACGGTCATGTTAGAACAATATGACGGACTGCTGCATAAAATCAGGCCATATGGTGTAGCAGGCATTGGTCTCTATCATTTTAATCCAAAAGGAGAATATACTCAACCCAATGGCGATAAAATATGGGTTGAATTAAAACCGCTTCATCTCGAAGGGCAAGGCTTTGCTGAATATCCTGATCGAAAAGAATATTCTCTTACCCAGATGAATATTATAATGGGAGGTGGTCTTAAATATTACATCAAGGAAAATATGTATGTCGGCTTTGAAATTGTGCATCGCAAAACATTTACTGATTACATAGATGATGTGAGTAAAGAATACATTAATCCAAGTTTATTTGATCAATACCTGACACCGCAACAGGCAACTTATGCCAAGCAACTTGAATACAGAGAAAAGTTTCTCAATCCATCTATCAATCGTCCTTACATTAATACACAACGAGGCGATCCTGTTCAAAACGACGCTTACTTTTCCGGCATGATAAGATTAGGATGGAGAATAAATGGAGCAAATTCTCCTAACGGCAGAGCAAGACGACAATTAAAATGTCCTGTATTCTTTTAATCATATTTACTGAAAACCCGAACCCTTTATGAAACAAATATCTACTTCTCATCTAAATATTAAAGCTTTTGTGTTGAGCATGAGCATTGGGCTGATGGCAGCGCAAATAAGCTTTGCTAACAAAATGCCTGGAAAGATTACATTGTCCGGTGAAGAAGACCCTACAAAAAAAGGAAAAATAAAAAGCAAATCATCACACACCAATACTGCTGTAAAGATTTACCCCGATGCCATAAAAAAAATGATGCATGTTATTGCAAAAGCATCTACACGCCAGGAGATCGACTTTTTTGTTTTTGATATGGAAGGTACACTGATGCGCAATTTCAAAATGAAAGCAAAAGATCATCTTAGAATAGAAGGCTTGAAAAAAGGTGCGTATGTCTATCGTGTCTTTTGTGGTGATGAAGAAACTGCATCTGGCAATTTCGAAATAAAATAATTTTTGAATAAAAAAATTCTTAACCGTCGTCCCTTATAAGCGGCAGAGAGCTTAATAAAATCTGATACCTGGTTGATAAAACCTGATCCGTTCTCTATTGGTACTCTCATTAGTATAAATTTTATTAAACACTCTCTGCTCTGCTTATAGGTTTATTAACTCCGAGTTCTTTTTCATTGCCATAACTAAGAAACCCGTACGGGCAGGAAAATTGTTTAAATTCACTATCCTGGGTGAAAAACTGGTTCATTCTGGTACCCCTAACTATAGATTTCTGCAATCACTTCCTGCCTTAACTACGGGACAAATTTTTCCACTTCTTACCTTTTGTTATTTTAAAGTTCAAAAAATAACCTTGCTTCCTATTTTGTTTTTCAAAAACTATCCTATATTAGTTTAGAATATTGTGATACCTGGATCATTAAACCAGGGGCGAATGCCGAAAAGCCATAAGAGTAGGCCCAACCAAACCAACCAGCTTATTATGGAACAACTAAATCTCCACAAACAAAAACTGTATGCACTTATAATTGCTGCAGTAGGACTCATTTCAGTATTCCTACCGTGGTACAAACTTTCCTTTGGGGGTTACTTTGGAGGGGTAGGCGGCTATTCTGTAAACGGTATGCATGGTATAGGTATCGTTACTTTTCTTGGTTTCATTGCGGCGGGTGCAGTAACATTTGCCATGGGAGATAAAACCAAAGCTTTCGACGGTCAGCCAAAAATGATCGCTGCGGCCTGCTTCGGTGGTGCCGGATTATTTGCCTTGATACAGTTTCTTAGTCAAACACATTTTACGTCTTTTGGTTTATATCTTTCTATTCTTGCAGGTATAGCTGGCGTTGTTCTTGTTTATTTTATGAAACCAGAGCAATTAGAAGGAAAAAGACCTCCAACAGTATAATGAATTTAAAATTTTAAAAAGGCATTTATTCAAGTGCCTTTTTTTATTCAAGCTCTGTTTTTAAAAACTCCGCCGTATAACTTTCTTTTGATTTAATTAAATCTTCAGGAGTGCCCTCAAACAAAATTTTTCCTCCCCCGTCGCCACCTTCCGGGCCAAGATCAATAACATGATCGGCTACTTTTATCACATCCATATTATGTTCTATCACTAATACGGTATTGCCCCGGTCAACCAATTTATTTAATACATCGAGCAAATGCTGTATATCTTCAAAATGAAGACCAGTAGTTGGTTCATCTAAAATATAAAATGTCTTGCCTGTGTCTTTTTTGCCTAATTCGGTCGATAGCTTTACACGTTGGGCCTCTCCCCCGCTTAATGTTACTGCCGATTGTCCCAATGTTATATATCCCAAACCAACATCTTCCAATACTTTTATTTTTCGATAAATAAATGGTACTGCCTGGAAAAATTCCACTGCTTCTTCCACAGTCATTTCCAAAACATCTGAAATAGATTTTCCCTTATATCTTATCTCCAGCGTTTCCCTGTTATATCTTTTTCCATTACATTTTTCACAGTGCACATAAACATCTGGTAAAAAATTCATTTCGATCACCCTCATGCCTCCACCTTCACACACATCGCATCTTCCGCTTTTCACATTAAAAGAAAAACGACCTGCATTATATCCCCGGATCTTTGCTTCAGGCACAGAAGCGAACAAGGTTCTTATATCGGTAAAGAAGCCGCAATAAGTTGCAGGGTTGCTTCTTGGCGTACGACCGATCGGTGATTGATCTATTTCAATAACCTTATCAATATGCTCCAACCCTTTTATAGATTTATAATCCAAAGGAATTGCTTTGGAATCATAAGCATGTTTTGAAAGAATAGGATACAGTGTTTCATTTATCAATGTTGATTTGCCGCTTCCACTCACACCTGTTACCACAATAAATTTTCCCAATGGTAATTTTGTATCAACATTTTTCAGGTTGTTACCATTGGCTCCTTTTAATTCCAAAAATTTGCCATTGCCTTTTCTTCTTTCAGCAGGAACGGAAATCTTTCGATGTCCATTAATATAGCTGGATGTAAGCGTATCCAACGAGAGTAAATATTTAGGAGTACCCTGGGCTACAATTTTACCGCCGTGATAGCCTGCTTTTGGTCCAATATCAATTAAATGATCGGCAGCCAACATAATGTCCTTATCATGCTCAACTACTAAAACGCTATTACCAATATCCCGGAGATTTTTTAGCGCATCGATCAACCGGTGATTATCCCGTTGATGCAAACCAATAGAAGGTTCATCAAGGATATAAGTAATACCCTGTAACTGCGAACCAATTTGCGTTGCCAACCTGATCCGTTGCGATTCTCCTCCGCTCAAACTTTTTGAAGGCCGGTTAAGAGTGAGATAAGTTAAACCCACATCTAATAAGAATTGAAGTCTTTCTCTTATTTCTTTTAAAACATCTTTGGCGATAGTTTTCTGTTTATTACTTATTCTTAATTCAATACCATCAAACCAGGCGGCAAGATTATCAAGGTTCATATTGCTCAGCTCAGCGATGTTTCTACCGGCAATTTTAAACCAAAGACTTTCTTTTTTTAATCTTGCACCATTACAGGTTTCGCAGGGCTTTAGTTGCATATAACTTTCAGCCCAATCTCTCAATCCTTCACTATGCCCGTTATTGAACCATCGTTTCAACATGTTTACAATCCCTTCGTATGGCGCCATAGGATCGAATTGCATATTTTCAAAATCCATTTCAGCTTCTATGCCTTCATCATTTCCATATAATAAAAGATTGAGCGATTTTTTTGGCAGATCTTTCAATGGCGTTTTTAATGATATCTTATTTTTCTTTGCTAATTCCTGGACCTGCCTGAAAACATAAGCATCTCTTTCTTCACCCAAGGGATCAATGCCACCTTCACTAATGCTCAACTCCCAATCAGGAATAACTGCCTCCATATTTATATGAAACATTGTTCCCAATCCTTTACATGCCGGGCATGCTCCATAAGGTGAATTAAAAGAAAAAGCATTAGGAGATGGTTCTTCATAACTGATTCCTGTATCCTCGCACATTAATTGACGGGAATAGGACGAGGCCTCTAAATCTCCTCCCAAAGGGAAGACTTCCGAGTTTTCGTTATGTTTTAGGTTTTTCTTCCTTGAAGAATCTTCGAAAGCCCCTCCTCGGGAGGGATTTGGGGAGGCCGCCACAAACATCAGATCCTTTCCAATTTTTAATGTCTGTTGTACACTTTGGCTAAGCCTTGGTTTAAGATCATCCGTTACCTGCAACCGGTCAACCACTAATTCTATATCATGTATCTTATAACGATCAACCTGCATTTTAGGGACAATGTCTTTAATCTCTCCATCCACTCTTACTTTTAAAAACCCTTTTTTCCTTACATCTTCAAACAATTCACGATAATGCCCTTTTCGACCTCTTACCAATGGCGCCAGTAAAGCGATCTTTTGATCCTGATATTTACTAAATATATTCCCGACAATTTCTTCTTCACTCCATTTCACCATCTTTTTACCTGTATTATAAGAATAAGCTTCTCCTGCCCTTGCAAATAGCAAACGAAGAAAATCATAGATCTCCGTAATAGTACCGACAGTAGAACGGGGGTTTTTATTCGTGGTCTTTTGTTCAATAGATATTACAGGCGAAAGCCCGGTGATCTTATCTACATCAGGTCTTTCCATATCGCCAATGAATTGGCGTGCATAAGCGCCGAATGTTTCCATATATCGGCGTTGCCCTTCTGAATAAATAGTATCAAATGCCAGTGAAGATTTTCCGCTGCCGCTTATACCTGTTATAACAACTAACTTATCTCTCGGAATAGATATGTCAATATTTTTCAGATTGTGAACCCTTGCTCCATACACTTCTATCATATCCTGATCAGGTACTGAATCCTGAGTGCCGTTATTTTTTTCTTTCATAATGAATCAGCGAAGGTAAGAACAAGCAAGAAAGAAAATTGTTACGGATTTCTCGGTAATCCATGAGTAGAACTCACCTATTTTCCAAAATCTCATCTGCACTTATCCACAAAGAATATTTTTGGCATAATATTTTGGTAAGAACGACAAAGTATCAATTCAATCACAAAATATTAACTTATGAAAAAGATTTCCGGATTAATAGGTGGAATGATATTGTCCCTGCTTTCTTCCACTATTATAAATGCACAATCTACATGGGACCCGAAAAAAAATCCAACTGTTGATTCAATTACCGCTCCTTATGAAGCTAAATTAGTTCCAGCAAGGCCAGCCTTGACCACATTGGATATTTACCCTGTTATCGGAACTTATGAATCAGCTACCAATGCTGATGCTCCGTCAGTAACAATTACTCTGGATGAACAAACCAAAGGTGTTGTTTGGGTAGAAGGTCTTCCCCAGGGCAAGCTTAAAGCTTATCTGAGAAAATCACCAGCTACTTATAAAATACCAGCTCAAAAAGATGCAGAAGGTAAAGATATACCTGAAGGAACATTGATATTTGATAAAGATGCAAATACATTAAGCATCAATATTGGTAAACCTTATAACATGGAAGACCCTTCATCTGTATTTTTAATGCCAACTACAACAGATGAAACTGCAGTTGCAGAAGAAACAACAACAAAAACGAAAACAAAAACAGCGAGCGGTAAGACT
>Ga0068859_100003482_pt1 | contig 16023 bp, 12 predicted proteins | sample KBSSwiS22_FD_66585 | JGI IMG/M metagenome (GOLD analysis project Ga0068859, IMG submission 66585) | Switchgrass rhizosphere microbial communities from Kellogg Biological Station, Michigan, USA - KBS Switchgrass S2-2 | ecosystem: Host-associated > Plants > Roots > Rhizosphere > Soil ...
ATGAGGGAAAGCGCCCACCGGCTCTGGGGCGCGCGCGCTGACGACGTCTTGCTTGCCGTCGCTCACGTCTTCACGCACACGTTCTTGGGCTCGGTGAAAAAGCGCAGCGAGTCTTCGCCGCCCTCGCGGCCCACGCCGGACCCCTTGACGCCGCCGAAAGGCACCCTGAGGTCGCGAATCATCCAGCAGTTGACCCACACCGTGCCGGACTCGATGCGGTCGGCGACACGGTGGGCGCGCGCCAGGTTCTGCGTCCAGATGCTCGCGGCGAGCCCGTACGACGTGGCGTTGGCAAGCCTGACGGCCTCGTCTTCCGACGTGAACGGCGCGATCGTCACGACGGGGCCGAAGATCTCCTCCTGGTTCGTGCGGCAGTCCATCGGCAGGTCGACGATCACCGTCGGCTGGATGAAGTAGCCGTTCTTGCAGCGGTCGCTGACGCGCGGGGGCGGCCCGCCGCCGCAGATCACGGTGCCGCCCTCTTCGCGGGCGAGCGCGATGTAGCGGTTGATCTTGTCGAAGTGCGCCTTGCTGACGATCGCGCCCTGCTCGGTCGCCGGGTCGAGCGGATCGCCCTGGCGCAGCGTGTCCGCGGCCGCGACGAAGCGCTCGACGAAGGCAGGATAGGCGCGCTCCTCGACCAGGATGCGCGAGCCGCACAGGCAGATCTGACCCTGGTTCTGAAATGAAGACCGCAGGCTGGTCTTCACGGCCTCGTCCATGTCGGCGTCGGCGAAGACGATGTTGGGGTTCTTCCCGCCGAGCTCCAGCGAGAGCTTCTTCAGCTTGGGCGCGACGACCGCCGCGATCGACGTCCCGGTCGCGGTGCCGCCCGTGAACGACACGGCGCGCACGTCGGGGTGCCCGGTCAGCGGGGGGCCGATCTTGGGCCCGGCGCCGTGAATGATGTTCAGCACCCCGGGCGGGAGCCCCGCTTCGCTCGCCAGACGCGCGAAGTGGAACGCGCTCATCGGCGTGATCTCGGACGGCTTGGCGACCACCGTGTTCCCGGTGGCGAGCGCGGGAGCGATCTTCCAGGTCAAAAGGTAGAGCGGCAAGTTCCACGGCGAGATGCACGCTACGACCCCTAGAGGGCGCCGGAGCGTGTAGTTCAAAGAGCTCGCGTCGGTGGCGTGAAGCTCCGAGCTGGCGTGAAGGATCGCGGTGGCGAAGAAGCGGAAGTTGGCGATTGCGCGCGGGATGTCGCTTCCCGCGGCGAGCGTGACGGGCTTTCCGTTGTCGATGGACTCGATGCGCGCAAGCTCGTCCTTGTGCGCTTCGATCGAATCGGCGATCGCCCACAGGATGCGCGATCGCTCGGCCGCCGGCGTTTGCGACCAACCGGGGAAGGCCGCCTTGGCCGCCGCGACGGCGGCGTCGACGTCGTCGGCGTCGCCGTCCGGGACCAGCGCATACGTCGCGCCGATCGACGGGTCCACGTCGTCGATGTAGGCACCCGACGCGGGGGGAACGAATCGGCCTCCGATGAACTGCTCGATCTTGATCATAGGGCCGCGATCCGGCCGCCATCGACGGGAAGGCTCACCCCGGTGACGTAGGCGGCCGCGGGGCTGGCCAGGAATCCGATGGCGGCCGCGACCTCGTGGCTCTCCGCGAAGCGTCCTGCCGGAACCTGGGCGAGCATGTCGCGCTCGATCTCGCTGGTCGTCCGCGATGCCGTGGTCGCGCGCGTCTTGATGATCGACTCCAGGCGCGCCGTCTTCGTGTACCCCGGCAGGACGTTGTTGACCGTGATGCCGAATCGGGCGACTTCGCCTGCGAGGGTCTTGGCCCAGCCGGCGACCGAGGCCCGGATGGTGTTCGACACGCCCAGGCCCGCGATCGGCTCGCGGACCGAGGTCGACACGATGTTGACGATCCGGCCGTAGCCGGCGTCCTTCATACCGGGGATGACCGTCTGCGCGAGGATCTGATTGTTGACGACGTGCGCGCGAAAGGCGGCGATGAACGCCTCGGGCACCGCGTCGAGAACAGGGCCGGGCGAAGGGCCCCCGGTGTTGTTCACCAAGACGTGAAAAGCGCCGCGATCGCGAATCTCGGAGACCGCCGCCGATCGCACGGCGTCGTTGTCGGAAAAGTCGGCGACGAGGAAGGTGTGTCCGGCCCCGGGAAGCTCGGCGGCCGCCCGCGCAAGCGCCGTCGCGTCGCGCGAGAACAGCGTCACCCGTGCGCCCCGGCCGGCCAGCTCGACCGCCGCGGCATGTCCGATCCCCTGGCTGCTGCCGCACACCAGAGCGCGTTTTCCCTGCAAAGAGTGCATGTCCACCAATGGAGGATAGGAAGCCCGGCGGGAGGCTGTCAACGACCCTGTGCCGGAAGCCAGAGCGACCGGGCCGTGAGCACCTGGTGCCTCAGCCCCGCCGCCTTGTCGAGAAGCTTCATCCGCGACGGAAGCGACGCCGCGAAGCGCCAGAGGTCGGCACGGCCGCCCGCCTCCCGGAACGCCGCTTCCCACGTGCCCCAGAAGGGGACGGGGCGGTTCGCGATCGGCTCCACGACGAGGACGCGGCTGCCGGCGCCGTGGGCCGCGAGAAGCCGCGGGAGGAGCGCGTCCCGCGCGGCGTCGTCGAGCTCGTTGACGGTGTACGCCGCGACGATCCCTTCGTCTCCGCCGCCCAGCCGCGCGGAGCTCACATCCCCCCGCTGGGCCGTTCCGCGAATGCCGAGCGCGCGAAAGTTCCACGCCGCCTCCGCGATCGCCCATCCCGCGGTGTCGACGCCGTTCACCCCGGCGTGGCGTCCGGTCTCGAGCGCCCACGCGGCCCCCGCAGCGCCGGTCCCGCACCCCAGGTCGACGATGCGCGCGAGTCCGCGATCCGCGGCGTGGAGCTCGCTCACGATTCTTCGCACCACCGCGAAGTGGAGCGGGCCGTAGAACAGCGCGAAGGCCGCGCGCTTGCCGGCGCCGTCCAGCGCCGCGCCGCGCGGCAGGCGATCGCGGCGCTCGACGTAGAGCGACGACAGCGCTTGAAGGGCGCGCCGCACCTCCGGAAAGGTCAGGGTGGCCAGGTGACGCGCCTCGAGCGCCGCGTACCACGATTCCAGATCGCTATCGGGGAGCCCCGCCATCGGCTCATCGTACAATCGCGCGCATGCGCATCGGTTGGCTCGTTCTCGTCGCCGCCGCCCTGACCGTCCCCGTCGCCGCCGGAGCAGCCGGCCTGACGCAGTCCGAGGCCGACGCCGCGGTCAAGGCCGTAGTCCCCGACATCCAGGAGATTCGCGGGTTCAAGTTCACGCGGCCGGTCCCGGTGTCCGTGATCGACGACGCCAAGGCGCGCGAATACGCGCTGGCCCGGTTCAAGAGGCTCACCCCCGAGTCGAAGATCCGCTCCGATCAGGCCGTGTTCCGGCTGCTCGGTCTCGTCCCGAAGGACCTCGACGTGCTCAAGGCCCTCCTCGACGTCCTCGAAGAGCAGGCGGGGGGGTTCTACGACCCGACGACGAAGTCGTTCTACTTGCTGAACGACATGCCCAAGAACATGACGGGGCTGCTCACGGCGCACGAAATGACGCACGCGCTCGAAGACCAGCGCTACGACATCGACGGCCGCATCGCCAAGGTGCTCGACGACGACGACGCCTCCTTCGCTCTTTCGTCGCTGGTCGAGGGAAGCGCCTCGCTGGCCGCCGCCGTCTACGTCGCGAAGGGAATCGCCTCCGGGACGCTCGACGCCGAAGCCCTCGCCGGCATGAGCGACGCGGTCAAGACCGAGCGCCTGAACGCGATGCCCGATGCGCTGAAGCGGCAGCTTCTGGGCCCCTACGTGCTGGGGGTGACCTTCCTCTCGCGCGCGCACGGCGGCGTTGCCGGCGCCGAATTCCCCGCAAGCGACGTCGACGCCGCGTGGGCGCGCCCGCCTCGCTCGTCGGAGCAGATCCTCCACCCGGAGAAGTACTGGGACGCCGCGCGCCGGGACAACCCGAAGCCGGTCACGATCCCGAGCCCCAAGACGGTGCTCGGAAAAGGGTGGACGCTTTCCGGCAGCGGCGTGCTCGGTGAGCTGATGCTGGGAAGCCTGGTTGGCGCGGAGGCGCCCGACACGGCGGCGCTCGCGTCCGGCGGTGGCACGTGGACGAATGCCGCGGCGTCGGGATGGGGCGGTGACCGCTTCGAGCTGTGGAGCAATGGTCCGTCGTCCGTCGTCCTTCTGCTGACGGCATGGGACACCGCGAAGGACGCCGACGAGTTCGCAGCCGCGCTCCCCGCCGGCCGCTCCGACTTCGGCTTCAAGAAGCAGGGCGCGGCGGTGGCGATCGTCGCCGGTGCCGCCGGCGAGCGCCGCGCGGCGCTGCTGGCGCTTCTGGCTCAGCGTTGACGCGGCCGATCCCGCTGCATTGGAAGATGCTCGCGGGGGGAGTCCTCGGCGCCGGCACCGGGCTCGTCGCGCATTTCGCCATGGACGGCAACCCGCTGCTCGACGGGTTCATGCGCTACGTCACGTCGCCTGTCGGGCAGATCTTCCTTCGTCTGCTGTTCATGCTCGTCATCCCGCTGCTCGTTTCGGCCCTGGCGCTCGGGGTCACGGGGCTCGGCGACATGAAGCAGCTCGGACGCATCGGATTCAAGACCCTCGTCTACACCGTGTCGGTTTCCCTCGTCGCGGTGCTTCTGGGGGTGGGGCTCGTCAACCTGCTCCAACCGGGCTCCGGCATGACCGAGAGCAAGCGGCAGGTCCTTCTTTCGCGCGCGCAGGCCACCTCCGGGACCCTCGCCACCGCGACGACCGCGCCGAAGGCCGGGTTCGACCTCCTCGTGCAGATGGTCCCCGACAACCCCGTGAAGGCCGCGGCCAACGGCGACATGCTCGGGGTGATGGTGTTCGCGCTCTTCCTGGGCATCGGTCTGTCGCTGACGAAGACGCCGGGGTCGGCTCATTTTCAGGAGACGCTCCAGGGGGTCTACGACGTCTCGATGCGTCTCATCGGGCTCGTCATCCAGCTTGCGCCCTACGCGGTCGCGGCGCTGCTGTTCAATCTGACGGCACAGATCGGGACGGACGCCCTGACGCTCCTCGCGCGCTACGTCGGCGTCGTCGTTCTCGCGCTGGCGATCCACCAGTTCGTCGTCTACGCGTTCCTGGTCAAGGTCTTCGGCGGCATGTCGCCACGGAAGTTCTACGCGGGGATCGAGGACGCCATGCTCATGGCGTTTTCGACCGCGTCGTCGAATGCGACCCTGCCGACGGCCCTGCGCGTCGCCGAAGAGAAACTCAAGCTCCCGCCTCACGTCAGCCGGTTCGTCCTGACGATCGGCTCGACGGCGAACCAGAACGGGACGGCGCTGTTCGAAGGCGTGACCGTGCTGTTTCTGGCGCAGTTCTACGGAGTCGAGCTGGGGTTTGCGCGGCAGATGATCGTCGTTTCGATCTGCGTCCTCGGCGGCATCGGAACCGCCGGCGTGCCCGCGGGCTCGCTGCCGGTCGTGGCGCTGATACTGGGTATGGTCGGCGTTCCTCCCGAGGGGATCGGGATCATCTTCGGCGTCGACCGGTTCCTCGACATGTGCCGCACCACGCTGAACGTCAGCGGAGACTTGGCCGCGGCTGTCGTCATCTCGCGGGGGGAGCGCGCGCCCGCCTGACCTCGGCCCCACGCCTCTTCCAGCCGCGTGTGGAGGCGCTCCATCGCCTTCGTCTCGATCTGGCGGACGCGCTCGCGCGACAGCCCGAGCGTATCGCCGATCGCGGCCAGCGTCATCGCCGGCTCCCCGTCCAAGCCGAACCGGCGCACGATGACCGACCGCCACTGCGGCGGCAGGCTCCGGGCCGCGCACGCGATCAGCTTGGCATCTTCACGGGACACGAGCGCGTCGATCGGCGGCTTGGCCAGGTCGTCGACGAGAACGTCTTCCCAGCGGAACGTGCTCCCCGCACCGATGGGGTCTTGGAGCGACACGTCGTCGCGGTCACGGGGGCTCCGCTTCTTCGACACGGGCCGCCGCACGACGCGCGCGTACCGGGCGACGAACGTCTGCATCCGGCGGCGCGACCACCATGAGGCGTACGTCAGGAACTGCGCGCCGTTTTTGGGGTCGAACCGGAGGGCCGCTTCGAACAGCCCTAACCGCCCTTCGGCTTCGAGGTCTTCGCGAGCCGCCCCGGTGTAGAGGAACTCGCGGGCCATCCAAGAGACGTAGTGAAGCCCCGACTGCACGGCCGTCCAAGCATTGCGGAGCTTTTCTCTGTCATCGCGAGCCAGGTCGATCGCTTCACTCATCGCCCGTCCCCCCGGATGGCGACCCGTCCACTCCCTGCGTGCATGGAGATATCTACCCCGCGCCGAGGGAGCCCGGAAGGGCGAGATGAGCGATAGAGGCGGTTCGTGCGGATCTGAAACCGCACGCGCCGAGCTCAGCGCTTTCGTCCGCTGGCGTCGAAGTACTTCGTCCCTTTCGGGAACTTGACGCCTAACACGCCGCGATCGAACAGCTTCCAGGAGAGCGGCTCTGCGTCGCTGCCGTAGCGCCAGCCGTAGGTCCACTGCTTTCCGCTGGCCAGGTCGATGACGACGACCCCGCACTCCGGGCCGTCCGGCCGGTCGGGAAAGGTCACTTCCGCCGCTGCGTGGCTGCCGTCCGCGGAGGCTTCGATGCGGAGCGCCGCGCCGAAGGATTCGGAGATACGGAGCCATTCGCGGCCCGTCGGATCGAGTAGACGGACGTCTTTGGGGCCATTACGGGGGAGGAAGGTCGTCATGACCACCCCCTTCGCGTTTCCCAGGACGAGGAAGTCCTGGACCCATCGCGAGGCTTCCAAGGTGGCCTTCCACTTGCCGTCGGGGCTTGCGGGAACGACCAGCGTCACCGTCGTCTCGCCGGTCACCGTGTCGTTGTCCGTCGAGGTCTCGCCAGGCGTCACGTCGACGCGGCTGACGTACCGGGTGCGCACGATCGCCGCCGCGCGTCCGTCGGGTGCGACCGCTGCCCGCTCGGTCGTGCCCGTTTCTTCGACAATGACCGTCTTGCCCGTCCCCTTCGACTCGCGCACTTGCGTGTCGGCCAGCCCGATGTCCCGGACGCACAGGCCGCCGCGAAAGACGAGCAGGTGGTTCGGGGCTTCGGGCGCCGTCTTGTAAGTGCGTGGAATCGCAAGCGCTTTGTACGCGTCGTCGGAGGCGGCGAGCAGCTCGACGCGGTCGGGGGCGAGGGCAAGAATCGCAGCAGCGGCCAAGGGCAGGATCATCCCGGCATTCTACGAGCGGCGCGCTAGAATGCTTGTATCCATCCCCAAGGAGGTATCTCGTCATGGCATTTGAACTGCCTTCGCTGCCTTATCCGCATGACGCGCTCGAGCCCGTCATCGACGCGAAGACCATGGAAATCCACCACGGCAAGCATCACGCCGCTTACGTGACCAATCTGAACAAGGCCCTGGAAGCCCACCCCGACCTGCAGAAGCTCCCGATCGAAAAGCTGATCGCCAATCTCGGACAGGTGCCCGACGCCGCCAGGACCGCGGTCAGGAACAACGGCGGCGGACACTTCAACCACACGATGTTCTGGTCCCTCATGAAAAAAGGGGGCGGCGGAGAGCCGAAAGGCGACCTCGCCGCGGCGATCGGGTCCGCGTTCGGCTCGTTCGCCGATTTCAAGACGAAGTTCGCGGCGGCGGGCGTCGGCCGGTTCGGATCGGGCTGGGCGTGGCTGCTCGTGCGGGACGGCAAGCTCGTCATCGAATCGACGCCCAACCAGGACTCTCCCGTCATGGACGGGGGCAAGCCGGTCTTGGGCTTGGACGTCTGGGAGCACGCCTACTACCTGAAGTACCAGAACCGCCGGCCCGACTACATCGAGGCCTGGTGGAACGTCGTCGACTGGTCCAAGGCCGCGGACCACTACGCCATCGCGCGGTGATGCGATGGGAGAGAGCCTAGAGGCCCCACGCCGTCGCGGCTTTGGCTGCGGGGTCCGGGTCCTGATCGCGCTCGCGATCGTCGGCTTCGCACTGTTTCGATACTTCTCGCAGACCGAGGTCAACCCGGTGACCGGCGAGAAGCAGCACATCGCGCTGACCACCGAGCAAGAGGTCGCCATCGGACTCGAGTCCGCGCCGGAGATGGCCGCGGAGATGGGCGGCGAGGTCGACCCGTCCGAGCCCAAGGCGCAGCTCGTGCAAAGGATCGGCGGGAAGGTCGTTCAAGGCAGCGACGCCTCGCGCAGCCCGTACACCTACGCCTTCCACCTGCTGCGTGATCCCGAGACGCTGAACGCCTTTGCCCTCCCCGGCGGCCAGGTCTTCATCACCTACGGGCTGCTGTCGAAGCTCGAGGACGAAGCCCAGCTCGCCGGCGTCCTCGGTCACGAGGTCGGCCACGTCGTCAACCGCCACGCCGCCGAGCACATGGCGACGGGACAGCTCGGTCAGATGATCACGATGGCCACCGGCGTCGCGGCCACCGACGAAGAGGGGCGCGGCCAGCGCGCCGCGATGGTCGCCGCAATGGTCAATCAGATGGTCCAGCTCAAGTACAGCCGCGGCGACGAGCTCGAAGCCGACCGCGTCGGCATGGACTACATGACGCAAGCCGGCTACGACCCCGCGGCGATGCTCGGCGTCATGCGCATCCTCTCCGAGGCCTCGCAAGGCGGCCGCTCCCCCGAGATCCTGTCGACGCACCCGTACCCCGAACAACGCATCGAGGCCATTCAGAAGTATCTGGCCGCCCGAGGGACCAAATAGGGGACAGTCCCCTTTTTCTTACAAATTCAAAGCGAGAAGAAGCCCTCTCTCTTTTTCTTGAAGGCTCATCAGAACTTCACGAGCAACGCCACGCTCACCCGGTTTTCCGAGTACCGGAGATCCGGGGTGAACCCGGCGACGATCGAGCCGGCAGGGCCGCTGTTTCCGTCGGGGGGCGTCACCCCGCCCTCCCCGGCGAAGTACGGCACGTTCGCGGCGCGGTGATTGCCTTCCAAGCGCACGGTGACGAACTGGCTCGGCATGTAGTCGAGCGTCACCGACGCGTCCCACGCCTTGTACGGATCGCCGGGGTTCGCCGTGAAATAAGGCGTGCCCGAGGTCGCCGTGGCGCCGTTGATCGGTGGGATCAAAACGAGATAACGCCCCGGGTTGTTGATGCCGCCCCCGCCGATCGTCAGCCCGATGAGGTCCTTTGCGAACCAGAGGCGGTTGTAGACCATCCAGCCGATGAACGACTGTTTCGGGGCGGCCGGGTCGCCGTCGCTGCAGCTCACGCCCCCGCCGGTCTCGCATCCCGCATCGAAGGTGACCGTGAACGCACCCTTGCTCAGCCCGGCGCCGGGCCGGTCCAGGTACTTGAACTGCACGCTGTCGTCGGTGTGCCATCGCTGGCGATCGGGAATGTTCAGCGCGTCTTTCCCCCAGTAGTTGTTGCTCAGGACCGACAGCGAGCCCGTCGGGCGCCAGAGCACCTGCGTGCCCACGCCGGGGGTGTTGTTGAACCTCCCGTACGACTGCCACCCGTTGATGACCCAAACCTCGACCTTCAGCTTGTCCGTCGGGAACACCTGAACGCGCACGCCGTTGAAGAACCAGGGCGTGTTGGACGAGACGTACGAAGGCTGATACGCCCAGTTGTCGAACTGGTAGTAGCTGAACAGCCCCACGTACGACATGAAGATCCCGGCGTCGACGTTGACGCCGTGAAGCGCGTTCCAGTGGTAGCCGCCGTAAGCCTCCGACACGTACCGGTACGCGCCGTCCAAATTCCACTGCCCCCGAGACGGGCTCGAGTCGTTGCGGGGCGTCGTCTGGGAGTACATGCCGAACTGCGTCATCAGCCGTCCGCGCACGTTGGCGTAATGAAAATCGCCCCCGGCGCCGAGCTGGGTGACCTGCACCTCGCCGTGCCGGAAGATCTCGCTCGACCCGACGATCGTGTCGTCCTTCGGCGTGTTGAACGAGTACGTGTACACGGTGTCGACCCGGAACTCGGCGGTGAACGCCTTGGAGTCCACCGGGGATTCCTTGGTCCGCGGATTCCCGGTCAGCCAGGTGAAATCCGCGAACGCGAACGGCTCCGCCGCAGCGGGCTTGGCGGCGTCCTGCGCGAAAACGGGCGACAACCCGAGGCCCAGAAACGCCGCGACGAAAGCTTTCACAGGTCGATCTCCTTGCTCGAAATCAACCTACCCGGGCCGGAATCAAGGCGGCGTCAACGGCCGTGTGAGGGGTATCAAGTTCGCGTCAAGTCTCATGGGCGGGTACGGCGCGGGGGCGCGGGATGATGCAAGATCACGGCGATCGGAGGTCATCGCGCCCATGAACGAGGCCGGTCGCCGCGCCGACCCGGACGCCCTCTTGAAGCGAGTCGGTGAATCGGAGGCGCGCAAGACCCGGGCGAAGCTCAAGGTCTACTTCGGCTTCGCGCCGGGGGTCGGGAAGACGTACGCCATGCTCGAAGCCGCGCAGCGTCTGCGCGACGAGGGCACCGACGTCGTCGTCGGATGCGTGGAGACGCACGGACGCCCGGAGACCGAAGCACTCCTCGACGGCCTCGGGCTCCTACCGCGAATCCCGATCGAGCAACGCGGCGTCGTGCTGCGCGAGTTCGATCTCGAAGCTGCCCTCGCGCGCAAGCCGGCGCTGCTCCTGCTCGACGAGTTGGCTCACACGAACGCGCCGGGGGTCCGTCATCAGAAGAGGTGGCAGGACGCGCTCGACCTGCTGGATGCCGGGATCGAAGTGCACGCGACGCTCAACGTGCAGCACCTCGAGAGCTTGAACGACGTCGTCGCGCAGATCACCGGCGTGCGCGTGCGGGAAACGATCCCCGATGCGGTGCTCGAACGCGCCGACGAGATCGCGCTGGTCGACCTTACCGCGGAAGAGTTGCTGGCGCGATTGCGCGAGGGGAAGGTGTACGTCTCCGATCAGCCCGAGGGCGCGCTCGACAGCTTCTTCCGGCGAGGCAATCTCCTGGCTCTGCGCGAGATCGTGCTGCGGCGCACGGCGGACCTCGTCGACGCCGACGTCCGCGCTTACCGCGAGGAACACGGGATCGGCGCGACCTGGCCCGCGGGGGAGCGGATCGCCGTCGGTGTCGGGCCGAGCCCGTCGTCCGCGCGGCTGATCCGATCGGCGCGGCGCATGGCCGAAGGGCTGCGCGCCCCGTGGACGGCGGTCTGGGTCGAAGGAGCCAAGCCGTACGTGCCCGGCGACCGGATTCGTCTCGAAACCCACCTGCGGCTCGCCGAATCGCTGGGCGGCGAGGTCGTGCGCCTGACGGGCTCCTCGCCGGCCGAGGCGATCCTCCGTTACGCGCAGCGGCACAACGTGACGCGGCTGGTGGTGGGAAAGCCCACGCACTCCCGCATCCGCGATCTGCTCCGGGGCTCGATCGTCGAGCAGCTGGTCCGCGGCAGCGGCGGGATCGACGTTCACGTCATCTCGGGAGACGCGCGCGACACGCCCCCGCGCGAAGACGACGAGCCCTCCGGGCGATCCGCATGGACGGATTACCTTCTCGCCGCCGAGCTCGTCGCGGTGGCGACTGCGATCGCCGGCATCGCGGACAACTTTCTCGCGCTGCCGGATATCGTCATGGTCTATCTGCTCGCGATCATCCTCACGGCGATCCGCGTGGGACGCGGGCCGTCGGTCCTGGCCGCCGCGCTGTCGGTGGGGGCGTACGATTTCTTCTTCGTCTCGCCTCGCTACACGTTCACGGTCTCGGACACCCGCCACATCCTGACGTTCGCGATGATGTTCCTCGTCGGCATCGCGCTCTCCGAGCTCACCGTGCGCGTGCGCACCCAGGCGCGCGACGCGCGTCACCGCGAGGCGTCGACGTCCGCGCTGTACGCGCTCGCCCGCGATCTGCAGGCCGCGACGAGCGCGGACTCGGTCGCGGAGGCGATCGCGCGGCGGGCGGCTGATGCGTTCGACGGGTCGGTGGCGGTGCTTCTGGCCGGTCCGGACGGGGCCTTGCGCGAGGCTGCCCGCTTCGGAGAGGCCGCGCTCGACGCCCGCGATCTGTCGGTGGCCCGGTGGGCCCACTCGCATGGACGCGCCGCGGGGCTGGGATCGGACACGCTCCCCGGAGCGAGCGCCGCCTGCATTCCGTTCAAGACCGACAGCCGCGTCCTCGGCGTCATGGCGTACGTCCCGCGCGTGCCGGGCCGCGTCCCCGGGGCGGAGCAGCGGCACCTGCTCGACGCGCTGGCGCGCCAGGGAGCGCTCGCCATCGAGCGGGTCAGCCTGGCGTCGGACGCGGAAGCTGCCGGCATGCGCGCCAGGACCGAAGAGATGCGGAGCTCCCTGCTGTCGGCCGTGTCGCACGACCTGCGCACGCCCCTGGCCGCCATCACGGGCGCAGCGTCCGCGCTCATCGGAGGCGCACCGGGACTGGACGCCGAGCGCCGGGAAGAGCTGGCCGAGACGATCTACGAAGAATCGGCACGCCTCGAGCGGCTCGTCGGCAATCTTCTCGAGATGACCCGGCTCGCCTCCGGCGCCCTACACGTGAACCGGGAGTGGATCCCCGCGGAAGAGCTCGTGGGGGGCGTGTTGACCCGGATGGAGCTCGTCCTGGTGGATCGCGAGGTGACGACGCACCTTGCGCCAGGGCTGCCGTTGCTGCCGGTCGACCCGGTGCTCTTCGAGTTGGTGCTCGTGAATCTCATCGACAACGCGATCAAGCACACGCCGGCGGGAACGCCCATCGACGTCACGGTTCGCCACGCCCCCGGCGGAGCGGTCATTGAGGTCGCGGACCGGGGCGCGGGCATGCCGGAAGGCAGGGAAGAAGTCCTCTTCGAGAAGTTCCGCCGCGGGGACGGCGCGATCGCGCGCGGATCCGGGCTCGGCCTGGCGATCTGCCGCGGGATCGTCGAAGCGCACGGCGGCGTGATTCGCGCGGCGAATCGCGCCGGAGGCGGGGCGGTGTTCACGATCGAGCTCCCGGTGGCGAACGATGCCCCCACGGCGAGCCCCGCTCCGCGCGAGGAGACGGTGTGAGCGCGAACGATCCCTTGGTCGTCGTCGTCGAAGACGAGCCGCAGGTGCGGCGATTCCTGCGCGCCGCGCTCACCGCGCGGCCGTTCCGCCTTCTCGAGGCCGCGACGGTCGCCGAAGCGAAGCTCCTGGTGACCTCGCACAATCCCGAGCTGGTGCTGTTGGACCTCGGGCTTCCCGACGGCGACGGCATCGAGCTCACGCGCGCGATTCGCTCGTGGAGCCGCGTGCCGATCATCGTGATCTCGGCGCGCGGCCGGGAGGCCGACAAGGTCGATGCGCTGGACGCGGGCGCGGACGACTACCTCACCAAGCCGTTCGGCCTCGACGAGCTGCTGGCGCGGATGCGCGTGGCGTTGCGCCATGCCCGCGAGAGCGGGGCGGACGCGCCGGGTCCCGTGATCCAGGCCGGCCCCCTCACGATCGATCTGACGCAGCGCGAGGTCCTGCGTGACGGCGCACCCGTCCGCCTGACCCCGATCGAGTTCCGGCTCCTGGCGTTCCTGGCCAAGCACGCCGGCCGGATCGTGACTCACGGACAGATCCTGAAAGAGGTCTGGGGCGGCACGGCCGCCGAGCCCCACCACGTCCGCGTCCACATGGCCGATCTCCGGAAAAAAATCGAAGTCGACCCCGCCCGCCCGAAGCTCCTCGTCACCGAGCTCGGCGTCGGCTACCGACTTCGCGAATAGGGGACAGTCCCCTTTTTCTTCTAAATTCAATTCGGCTTCTTTTCTTCATGCCTCTCCACAAGGCCGTTTGGAGGAAAAAGAGAAGCCGAATCGAATTTAGAAGTAAAAGGGGACTGTCCCCTATCTGTACCTGGAGAGCTTGGCGTAGAGCGTGCTGCGGTGGATGCCGAGCTTTTCGGCGGCGAGCTTCTTGTTGCCGTTGCAGGCGGTGAGCACTTCGACGATGCGAGCGTGCTCGAGGTCGGAGAGGCGCTGGTCGGAGAGGGGCTGGGGCTGCGCAATGAAGGGACGCGGCGCTCCGCCCGAGCGGATCACCGAGGGGATGTCGTCGGCGTCGATCTGCTCGCGCGGCGCGAGGATGACCAGGCGCTCCATGAGATTCTCGAGCTCGCGCACGTTGCCGGGCCAGGCGTAGCCCGACAACACGTCGACGGCGGCGGACGAGAGAGCCGGTGTCTCGCGTCCGACACGTGCGGCCGCGCGCGACAGGAAGCGCAGCGCGAGGACCGGGATGTCCTCTACGCGCTCACGCAGCGCGGGCACGTGGATCGGGATGACGTTCAGCCGGTAGAACAGGTCCTCGCGGAAAGCGCCCGCGTGGATCGCGGCCGCAAGATCGCGATTCGTCGCGGCGATCAAGCGGACGTCGGCTTCGAGCGTCTCTTCGCCGCCGACCCGCTCGAACGCGCGGTCCTGAAGGACGCGCAGGAGCAAGAGCTGCGTGGCGGGCGCGATCTCGCCGATCTCATCCAGAAAGATCGTCCCGCCGCGCGCCAGCTCGAACCGCCCGCGCTTCAGCTTCGCGGCGCCCGTGAAGGCTCCCTTCTCGTGGCCGAACAGCTCGCTGTTCAAGACCCCCTCGGAGTAGACGACGCAGTTGGCTTCGACGAAGGGCTTGAGCTTTCGCGGAGACCCGTTGTGCAGGGCACGCGCGAGCAGGCCCTTGCCGGTGCCGCTCTCGCCGGTGAGGAGCGCGGTGGACTCGGCACGCGCGACCTCGCGCAGGGTCGCGATCAGCCGCCGCATGACGGGTGTTGCCGCGACGACCGGCTCGAACGGGTCTTCCTTGTCGAGCCGTTGCGTGAGCTCGAGCACGCGGCTGCGCTCCGCGTCGAGGTCTTCTCCCAGACGTCGCCGCGTCGCGCCCATCGCACGCACCGCCACCGCGCGCGAGGCCAGCGCGATCAGGTCGTTGAACGCCACCGGCTCGAGGAGCACGTCGTAGGCGCCGCGGCGGAATGCGAGGCGAACGGTCGCCGCGTCGACGCCGCGGCCGGCCATCGCCACCACCGTCGCGGGGCGCGTGTGCTTGATCGCGTCGAGGATCCCGAGGCTCGAGTCGGGGGCCAGCGCGAAGTCGACGAGCACGAGATCCCAGTCGAGCGCCGCGACGCGACTTGCGGCCTGGCGCGCGCTCCCGGCGACCTCGATCGTGTGACCCGCCCCCGGCAGGCGCTCGAGACACGCCTGGAGCAGCGGCCCGGGCGGCAGGGCCGCCAGGATGCGAGCGCCGTCGACCTCTGTCGAGTTTTGCGACATCGGCCAGAACATCGGCCCGGTCGGCGCGGCCTACAAGCTCGAAAACGTAACTCGCGCCCGACCGGCCCCGGCTACGGGTTGAACTTGCGGGTCCCCGAGCCGGAGGGTTTCGTGGTCGTCGAGCGTTCGCCGGACGACGAGGACACTCCGTTCTGCGCCGCGCCAGCGTCGGCGGTCGCCGTCTTCCACGAGACGCCGAGCTGCCACGTCGGGATCTGAATGGGATGGTATTTGATCGGGTCGATCTCGCCGCGCACCAGGAACGAGTCGCCCCAGACGGCGGTGTCGCCCCAGATCGCGGTATCGCCCCAGATCGCCGTGTCGCCCCAGATGGCCGTATCGCCCCAGACGGCGGTGTCACCCCAAATCGCGGTGTCACCCCAGACGGCCGTGTCGCCCCAAACGGCGGTATCACCCCACAGCTCACCGATGTCCTCGATCCACAGGTGTCCGGGGTTGTCCGGGTCCTGATAGACGTGCGGGGAAGCGGCGTTGGTCGCGTCTTGCGATGCGGCGAGTACGGCCGGAACGTCGACCGTGCCCGCGCCGGCGATATACGGGGATTGGCCGAGCTTCCGCGCGGACGCCATCAGGCGGGCCTTGATCGTCGCCGGCGTCAGCTCGGGGTCCCTCTCGAGCATCTGCGCGATGACGCCGGTCACGATGGGGGCGGCCATGCTCGTTCCCGACAGCTCGAAATAGGCGCCGGAGCCGTTCTGCTGCGTGGGATCGCTCGTATAGCTGCGCGATGCCAGACGCAGCTCGGGGAAGTTCGTGTCGAGGTAGCTTCCCGGCACGCGCAGCGAGACGATGCGGTTTCCGGGGGCGACCAG
>Ga0068859_100003483_pt1 | contig 16021 bp, 12 predicted proteins | sample KBSSwiS22_FD_66585 | JGI IMG/M metagenome (GOLD analysis project Ga0068859, IMG submission 66585) | Switchgrass rhizosphere microbial communities from Kellogg Biological Station, Michigan, USA - KBS Switchgrass S2-2 | ecosystem: Host-associated > Plants > Roots > Rhizosphere > Soil ...
CCGCGAAACGAGTAGATCGACTGAAACTCGTCGCCGACAACCGCGACGTTATCGTGGCGCGCGGTCATCAGTTTCACGATCTGCGCCTGTAGCTTGTTCGTGTCCTGATATTCATCGACCATGATGTAGCGATACTGATCGCCGAGTTGTTCGCGCATTTCGGCACTCGATTGAAGCGCCTCGCTCAGACGCACGAGCAGATCGTCGTACGTGAGCATGTGGCGACTGCGTTTGAAATCCTCAAACGACTTGAAGAGCGTTTCGAGATTGCGTCGCTCGTCGACAAACTGCGGGTACTGTTGATTGAGCACCTGTTTCAACGACTGCACTTTATTGACCATCATGCTGAAGATCGCGGCAATCGTGCGTTTGCGTGGAAAGTGCTGGGCTTTTGTGATGCGTATCTGGCGCCGCAGCAGATCGATTAAGTCTTCAGTGTCGCTCTGGTCCAACACGGTGAAGTTTTTCGCGACACCCGCGTGGTCGGCAAACTTGCGCAACACCGAGTGGCCCAGTGAATGGAACGTACCGCCCGAGACACGCTGGCAACGCGCATCAGCAAGCGCCGCCGCACGCGTGAGCATGCTGGCCGCGGCGCGACGCGTAAACGTCAACAACAGGATCGATTCAGGCTTCACTCCGATCTCAACGAGACGCGCCACGCGATAGACGAGCGTGCGTGTCTTTCCAGTGCCGGCGCCGGCGACGATGAGCAATGGACCATCCGTGGTCGTTACGGCTTTGAACTGTGCCTCGTTTAGCTCCTTCTCATAATCGACCACGCGCGACTGATCCCCGGTGCGCTTCAGTACCAGCTTCGTTCGCGCCGGCGCGACGGGCAAAGTTTTACCCAACTCCAGATTGCGTTTGATCGTCTTGAGCTCGTCGGCGAGTTCGTTGATTGTTTGATAGCGTTCCTTTGGCGACTTTGCGAGCGCTTTGGCGAGAACGCGTTGTACCTCAAATGGCAGCTCGACTTTGCCATCGGTCGGAAAGCTCGGATCGCGATGCAGAATCGCGTGCATCGTGTCGATGCGATTGTCGTGTACGAAGGGCGCTGCGCCGGTCAACATCTCGCAAAGCACGACTCCGAACGAAAAGACATCGCAACGGCGATCGACGCGTTGGCCCAACAACTGTTCGGGCGCCATGTAGTTGACCGTGCCCATCAACGTGCCTGACTGAGTTTGAACCCCGAGAACTAATGTCTTCTGTTCACTGTCGGCGACGAGCGCGCGTTCTCGCTCGGCGACGAGCTTGGCGAGTCCGAAGTCGAGAATCTTCGCGTAGCCGTCACGACTGAGCATCAGGTTCTCGGGTTTCAGATCGCGATGAATGATGCCGAGCTCGTGAGCGCGCGCGAGGCCCGATGCGAGTTGAATCGCGATAGCGAGCGTCTCTCGCAATTGCAGATCGTTTTTTGTGATCTTCTGACGAATGGTGTCGCCCTCGACGTACTCCATCGCGATGTAAGGCCGGCCATCGTCTTCGCCGACTTCGTAGATGGTGAGAATGTGCGGATGGTTCAACGCCGAGGCAGCGCGTGCTTCCTGAAAGAAACGGCGGCGGCGGTCTTCCTGTGAGACGTATTCAGAAGGGAGCAGCTTGAGGGCGACGACGCGCTGGAGTTTGTTGTCGTAAGCTTTGTAGACCGCGCCCATTCCACCGGCGCCGACGAGCGCGACGATCCGGTAATGCGCAATTGTTTTGACCGGCAGGGGCTTCATCTTTGAGGGACGTTCAATTGTACTTAATCAATTCCCTAATTAGAACTGGAATCGTAGAATTGTCGTATCCATAACGATTTCCAAACAGGAGCTGCTTATGCTGTGTCCACGTTGCGCGTTAAACCAGAGTGACGAGATTAAGTTCTGCACGTCTTGTGGCGCTAATTTGCAGGCTGTGCGCGAAGCGCTCGATGCACCCGAAAAGAAGTTTGACTGGGGTAACACCTGGGTAGCGGAGATGTTTATGTCGGGCCAGGCGGCCGAAATACGCAAGCGCGAGATGGAACGACAGCTCGGCATTACGCCCGAAGTCAAGCGTTACAACGAGATTAAGGCCGGCGTGATCGTGAGCTGTGTCGGTATCGGCGTGTCGATCTTTCTCTTCTTCCTCATGATGGGGGTTGCAGCGAACGCGCCGCCAGGGGATGCCGAAATACTCACGCGTGTGTGGGTTGCGGGAGTTATTCCTTTCATGGTTGGGTTGGCGTTAATCATCAATGGCCTGTTCGTGAGCAAGAAGATGATCGAGGTCATGGGGCGTGGACGGAAAGAAACTGACGCGCTCGAGGATGGTGGTCCAACTCCGCGTGGTTTACGCCCCGCTGACACGAATGAGTTCATACCGGCGAACATGAGCAGTGTTACCGATCAAACTACCCGGCATCTTGAAAACGCTGAGCGGAAGATTCGATGAACAGGATCTCAGGGTTAGAGAAGAGTCAGGCGCCGTGGCATCTGCGCTGGTTCTACACGACGATGCGCAAGATGTTTGGTAAGGATCTAACGCCGGTCAAGCAACAGATGTGGCTGCCGGGGATGGTTTGGGGCAGCATCGCGATGGAAGCGGGGCTGGGGCGGAAGCGGAAAGTTTCGTTGAGGTTTATTCAACTGGGTAAGGTGCGAACTGCTTCGCGTATTGGGTGTCCCTTTTGAGTTGACATCAATTCTGCCGTTGGCAGAAAAGCGGGTTTGAGTGATGAGAAGTTGCTGGCTGTCGTGAAGAATGATCTGTCAGTGTTCTCGGATGTCGAGAAGCTCGTGATCGAGCTCGCGGATGAGATGGCTAACACGCCGGCGAATATTTCTGACGAGTTTTATGCGCGACTACGTGAAAAGTTTTCCGAGGAGCAGTTGTTGCAACTAAGCGGACAGCTCGCATTCGAAAACTACCGCGCCCGATTGAATCGCGTGTTCGATGTCGGGAGTGACAACCTATATCAGCCACAAAAAGGCACATAAGGCATAATCTTCTTTTGTTATGGGCCTTTTGTGCCTTTTTGTGGCTAACTTTTAGTGAGATTCTCTAATTCTTCGGGTGTGCGGGGCCAGTCGTCTTTCAGTAGACGCGAAAGAGCGCGGTCGGCGAGCAGACGTCCACCGGTCTGACACGCCGGACAGTAATTCGTTTCATTCGATCCGTAACGAATCCGCTGGATCTTACTCCCGCAACGCGGACACGGCTGACCGTATTTACCATGCGTCGCCATATCCGGCCGGAATGCCGTCACCTTCTCCGGAAATCCCTTCACTGCTTCCGCGCGCAAGCGCTCAACCCACTCAGTCAGCGTTCGCTTGATCGCCGCAAAGAGTCGTTCAACTTCTTCATCGCCGAGTTTTTGAGTGAGCGTAAACGGAGATAAGCGAGCGTCGAAGAGAATCTCGTCTGAATAGGCATTACCGATGCCGCTGAGGATACGCGGATCGGTGAGGGCGCGTTTGAGCGTGTGATTTTTCGCGCGGATCGCTCGCGCAAATTCGTCCGCAGTGGCGTCAAAGACTTCGAGACCACCCGGATTCAATTCCTCGAGTCCCGCCTTACCCTGGACCACGTGCAGGGAAGCGCGTTTCTGAGTGCCTGCTTCAGTCAACGTCAGACTGCCGGTGCTGAATTCAAACACGGCCACACTACGACCTTTGGCAGCCTTGGCGCGCTCGTCGTACCAGTGCAACCTGCCGGCAATCATCAGGTGCAGCACGAGCCACAGATCTCCTTCGAGTCCGAAGCAGATCCGCTTGCCAAGCCTGCGCAGCTCGACGATCTTTTTACCTTCGATACTGGACAGAGGCGGAACGGCGGTGCGCAAAAGAAAAGGACTTGCGACGCGCACGCGTTTGAGAGTACTGCCTTGAATTCGTTTCTCGAGAGCCTCGATGTAAACAACGATGTCCGGCAGTTCAGGCACTAATTCTTCTGCTTAAACGCTTAAACAGTATTTCGGCTCTTGATCATCCGCCAAATCCAAAGCACGAGAATAGCGCCGAGTACCGAAAGAAGCAGACCCGCTGGTTGAAATCCGTCCGTGTTATTTCGCCAGATGGCCATACTCACCAGGCCGCCGAGAATCGAGCCGACAATGCCCAGCACTATCGTGGCGATGATGCCCATCGGATCTCTTCCGGGCATGATCAGACGCGCGAGTGCACCTGCGATTAACCCGATGATTAACCACCAAATGAAATTCATCATCTTTCTGTCCTCCCTTGTGTGCCCGCTTTATACCACTCATTTAAAGCGTTAGCCACCTCTGCGACCCTCTGCGCACTCTGCGTTTTCACGCAAATCTCCGCGGACGGTTTATTTGATCGCGGCGAGGCGCGGGCTTTCGGAATCCAGAAGTTTCTGCCGGTCTACTTTTTATCGGGGCAACTCGGGCAGCTGGTCGGGCACTGTGCTATGCATGAGTTGTAGATCTGACAGCAAACTATCGTGTTGCCATCGCATTGCTGGAAGCGCTCCAGGCATCTGGTGCAGCAAGTTGTTGATTGTGGATTTGTCGGGGGAGCCAGTAGTGCTGTCAGGCATAGTACAAATGCAGCTATCACCAGCACTCGATAACGCAGCGATCTGATCGTTCTCGACTTTGTCATCACGTTGACGCTCCTTTGTGGTTTGCTTTGGCCGCCTATATATCACTCCAACCCCACTTTCACAACTTTTTTTATCAATCTGATCCCAGGGTTTTCGCTACGCTCAAACCACTGGGCTGAAATTAGCGAACGCCTTCGGCCCTGGCGCTAGTCCACATCGATGCCCAGGCGATCCGCGCACTTGAAGAGCGACAAGCCAAGAATGCAGGCGATTACGAGATTGAAGTAGAAGGAGAAGGTCGCGCTGATGAAGTTGCCGACGAGGTTGCCCATGAAGGGAAGTGTAAGAGGTTTGGTAATGCTGGAAATGATCATACCCACTACAAACGCAACGAGTTGGACCACCACCACCATTCCGAATCCCTTGAAGTAAGTAGCTCCCATTCGCCGTATCGTGTCTAACCCTACCAGAGGATTCAATACTGAACCGAGACTCTGTGTATAACCCGCGACTGTGAGTGCCATCGGGTAATAGAACAACGCCCATCCAATCAACAGCAGAAACAAAAGCGCCATTGCAATACCGGAGCCAAGGTAGGGCAACAAGTATCTCGCAGCACCGGCGGGATCGTTCGCTTCGTCTTTCGACTCTTCAGCTTCGCGTGCCATTTGCACGCCGGGCCGCAGACCTTGAAGCTTTCGGTTCTCCGCTTCGAGTTTTGCCGGATCCGCGTTGGGATCAGTAAGCACCGAAAGGTCTGGTCCAGTTGATTCCGCAACGTGATCCGCACCTTGAAGATGCGACGCTTTCACACCGCCGCTAAGCACGCCGAAGATCAATGCGAACACGAGAGCGATGACCGGACCCCAGCTAACGATCATGATGCCCAGTCCGAGAAACACCGGAACAACCAAATCGTCCCAGAACGAGAACGCGCTTAAATCCGGCATGAAGCTGCGATTGAGTCGTCCCCATGCGACCTGGCTGATGACGTGCGAGATGCATCCGAACATGATCATCCACGCCACTAAGCTGCCGCGGAAACCTGCCAGCAAAAGAAATGCATAGATCAGCGCACCCATAACCAATGCGCTCTTGTGTTGCAACGGGTAGCGAATGGCGCGAACGAAATCCTCGATTCCGAAGCCGGAACTCTGAAACTCCATGCGGGCTATCTTTTCAGTTACCGCTCGATACTGGTGGCACAAGTCACCGCACAATGGACACACCGGCACCTTTTCGCGCACGAACTTCGGGCAGACCGCACAAAAAACCGCACAGCACATTCGACAGACATACTCCGGTTCCGCTTCCGGATGGTTATGGCAAACATTTGTGCCAGATGGCTCCTCAACTCTCGCCGGTTCTGCCGTTTGCGAAGTGCTGTACGCAGGATTGGACTCTACGAAGGCTTCAAACGAAGTGCTTACCGGTACCGGCGCAGGCGCAGTATCTCCATTGAACGCGCCTTTGAGTTTTGGAACGCGGCCGGCTTCGATCCAGCTCAAGTTACCTTTGCTGACTTTGTCTGTGGGTAGGACGCAGCCTTCGATGATCCATTGTTTCAACGTCTCGAGATCAGTCTCGAAAATTCCTTCAACTGTACTCACACGCCAAACTTCAAGTTGTGCACTCATGATTTGTCCTCGTGGGAGATGGCAGGTTGCAACGGGACTGCCGGGTGGTGAGTCGAACGGGACGGCTAACAGGTTTGGGCCATAGCCGCTGATTCAAATACTAAGACGCTGGATTTGGCGGCGTCAACAAATAAAAACGACTTATTGCTGGTCCAGCCTCTTCCGATAGATTTTGCGGCCTTGTAAGTTGCAAATTATTGATGGTCTAAAAATATTGATTTTCTTGCTGAGTGGTAATATCCTCCGCCAGTTCCATTCGAATGGTTGATTCTCACGGGCCTGCTTCCTTGGCAACTCGCTACTGTCAGCCATTTCCAATATCACGGAACATTCGAGCACGTACTAATCCATCCAACCAATCCGGCACCAAAAGGCTTTACGGAGCGATTGGAAGGCAACCTCAACTCTTCACCTCTGAAAGGAAAATTTCCATGGAGAACCCGACAAATACGAATCCCCCTAACCCAAAACCCAACATCATCTTAATCACGGTTGATCAGTTGCGCTTCCCTATGCACTTCCCCCCACACATAGCGGATGCCAACGTGTTCATAAAACAATACATGCCCAGGCTCTGGGAAACTCTCTGGATGAATGGCGTTAAGTTTTCCAACCATTACACGGCTGCATCGGATTGCACCGCCGGACGTGCAACTATCTATACAGGGCTATATGCCTATCAGACTTATTCGATGCTGACGCTGATAACTTACCCGCCCGCGCAGCCAGAACAGCCCGTACTGAACGGTGCCTTTCCAACAATCGGAAAGCTCATGATGGAGTCAGGCTACGACACTCCCTATTACGGCAAGTGGCACTTGTCATACGATGCGTCAGATCTTAGCGGATATGGCTTCACTAGCGGTACGCCGCCACAAGACTATGTCGGTTATCCGGGACAGGGACTTCACGACGATCCGAAAATTGCCCTGGATGCCGCAGATTGGATTACCAAACGCGTTAAGTCTGGAAACCAGAAGCCGTTCTTCTTAGCGGTAAACTTCGTCAATCCTCATGACAAACAGTGGTTCTGGGGCGCAATGCAGGGCAACAAGTTCAACGACGTCTATTATAGAAATCTTCCTGGGGAAACCCCGCCCCAAACAGGGAACCCGCCTGCACCCTATACGGATATCATCCCGGAAAACAATCCGCCGCAAAACGGCTACTCGACGAACATCAGGCAAGCAACGAATTGGGAGAGCGAGGACGAGCTTTCTCATAAGCCTTCGGCGCAGACTCTCATTAGAGAGGTATTCCAGTATCAGAATGGCGGGATTTGGGAAGAGGACAAGACAACCAGTTACACAGCGGTCACTAACCCGCCGGGATTCTATTATGCCGAGACGCCAATCCATAAAGGTAAGCACAAGGCTATTGCCCCGGATAATACCTCGTCGCCATACTGGACCAGGGCCCTCGACTCATACATACAGTGTATGGGTCTCGTGGATCAGGAAATTGGACATTTCATTGACCTCATTCCGGATTCAGTCAAAAGCAACTGCATTTTCGTCTTCACTGCCGATCATGGCGAATATGCAAGTTCTCACGGACTACAGGGCAAAGGCGGTACTGTCTACGAAGAAGGCATTCGCGTGCCACTCGTCGTCTATGATCGAAGTGGTCGGTATAACAATGCACCACTCCAGTATCGCAACCAATTAACCTCCAGCGTAGATCTGCTTCCAATGATCGTCTCAATGGGTAATGATGGAACCAGGAGTTGGATGACGGATGATTATGAGCAAATGTATGGCAACCGTTGGGATTTGCTGAAGATCCTTACCGATCCCGCCGCGGACGGAAGAACTTTTGCCCTGCACACAACCGACGAGTTTATTCCGATAGAATACAACTACCTTAATGCTCCGCTTCATGTCATCGGGCTGATCAAAATGGACGGAGATGTTAAGCAGAAACTAGGGGTTTACACCCGCTGGGAACCTTATATTGAGGGTCAGAGTCAGGCAATCGTACTCAACGATGAGCTCACTCAATTAGAGTTCTACAACCATGACAACGATGCGAATGAAATGATAAGTGACCCTGACTCTCTGGAAGCAAAGGCGGCGCTGGACGATCTCTTTGGTGGTGTATCAGAGATTCTTCCTCTCCTCAGCAGCGAATTGCAACAGCCGCTACCTGCCGCCTATCAGGGGGCACAAGAAGATGCCTACGAGGAACTACGAAAGTACATGCGACTCGCCGATGCAGAGGCGGGGCTGAAAAACGCTGACAGCAAAGAGGACCCTGAGCTACGGTTAATGCACGCTTGGAGTCTCTAACTCAATAATGTCTCGCTCGTTCGAGGCCCAAGGGCGCGAACGCAGTTAAATAGCTTGATGGGGGTGGCCATGGAGTGCCGCCCCCATCAATTCCTCAACAACGTCACGGCCCGAGGGCGCCGCCGTTGATCCAGTTGAGAATCTCTGTTGCATCGTTAATTCCGTCCCCAGGAACGTCCGTATCGGTAATTTCGAGGTTAGGACCACCCTGCGGCATGCGAGATCCGCCATTCCCAAGAATTCGCTGGTATAGCAGACTCGCTCCAGGATTACCGGCCACGATGTAATGCGACGACCCATCTTTCGCGATTGCGTTGAGTATACTGTCGTAAACCTCGTCCACCGTTCCTCCAACCGCAAAGTTCGCGTTACCCACGACACTGTGACAAGCTGTGCAATTGTTAGTAAGTATTGGATAGATCTCCGTTGCGAACAACGACGTAGGCGTAGTGCCCGGCTGGAAGAACAGACCGCACTGGGAGTTTGCCGCCGCCGCCCAACCCGGAAAATTCTGCCCATAGAGCTGGAGAAATCCCGGCATGTTTGGATTCAGGCTGGTCCAGAAAATATCGTTCGTTCGTTTCGCATGCGGCATGATCTTCTGGTTGCACACTCTGGACTGGATCGTGCCAATCGAGTTTTGGAAGTCGACCATATTCGTGAACGCCGGCGCGCTGAATGGCAGTGCAACGTGACACGTACGACACGAGCGAGCGAAGACGTCACGATAGAACTTGTGATTGTCGGACGCCGGATTGCCGCCATCCCAGTTGGTGATGACTGCGTTTTCCTGTTGACTGGCTGCCGCCGCCGGATTGATCGCATCGATCATCTCGACTATCGCGGTTCCGTTGGCGCCGTTACCAACAGCTACTTCCCTGACGATATCTCTGTTCAGGTTCTTGAAAGCCGTCTGCTGCGCGGCTTTTGTTTTGGCTGCCGGAAAGTTATAGAGATGCAGATCAAATGGAAGGAAGTTTGACTGCATGCTCATGATGTCGTTGCGAGAGGTGAACGCGCCTTTCTGCGGTCCTAACGGATCGGGTCCGGCCGGTTCACTAGCCACCTGACCGCCGTGGCAGATCACGCACAACTGCGGCACAGGTCGTTCGCCAAAGCCATCCAGATCTGCTTTTTTAATCGTTGGCCCCGTAGGATCGTTAGTGTTGTAGACGTAAAACTTAACCGCCCGGTTGTTGTCAGGAAACTCGACCGGATTCGCGACCTCGTTTTCGACACGTGAAAACTCCATCGCCACCGTCGCGTCAGGATTCAAACCTGCAAGCGCATGATCGGCATCGATCTGGTCCACCTCGAAAATCGGCGGCTGCCCGAAGTTGGTCACATAACACGCAATGTCAAAAGCGCCATCACTCGCTACGTTGCGCCGGCAGTGCATGTCTCGACCAAAGCCGAGGTCTCCGGAGTTTGCGTATTGAGCATCCCACTCGACTTCGTTTGCATCGAGAGGCTGGCCAAAATCGTTCTTCGACTTGAACTCATTGAAATTTTCCCGTAGCGAACGCGGATCAGCTTGCTCGTAGTAATCCTCTGCTCCCGTTACCACAGCCGTAGCCACAGTCGGATCGGTGCTATTCAATTCAGTGATATTGCTTGCCTGAAAGTAAAAGCCTTGCAAAAACTCGAGTCCACCACTCAACGGCGGCACGCCAAGGTTCGTAAGCGTCACTCGCGATCCGCATGGACCAGTAGGTACGCCACCACTTTCAGCGTAATAAGTACCATCCGGGTTTGCAGGCGGAAGATTGCTTGCGGAAATCTGTGGTCCACCGGTGTTCACGACAAATATTCCGGCCGGCACATCGCCGGCAGAACCATCGGGCTTAGTACCGGAAATGATCGGCGTCAGCACGATGTTAGTGTTGTTGGGCAGGTTGTAAATGACGTTGCTCTTGGTCGAATCAACGTTGAGTGTCCGCACTTGAATCACATTGGGATTTACGACTGACGGTGGCATCGTCACCTCGACGTTGAACGGCAGTGTGAAACCTGCGCCGGGGTCAACTTCAACTGCCACACAGGATTGTCCTGACTTGAGAATGTCAGCATTCATCACGGAGAAGTGTTTAATCTTCTTCACGTACGCGGCACTCGCGCCTGATCCGGTAAGTGTGGCGACACCGTCCTGCTCCCAAACACCTGTCTGCTCGTTGTAATAGAGGAAGGGTATTGTGGGTGGCGGAGTTGCGCCGCCTACAATTTGCGTTATGTCGACCGGAATTCTCATCGTTGCTTCCATACCCGATTTGAGATTGAAGCGCTGATTGCCGGCTCGAATCTCAACACTACCTGCGCCGAAGCTTTCCATACTGCGAGCATTGCCGCTTTGATCCGTTGCGGAATAGTCTCCCGGCATTGAACTCCCGTTGGTCAGGTCAACTGTCGAGAGTGCGACGTCTACATTCCCGGCCGGCGCTTGTTTTGTAGTCATATTTTCCAAAGCGTTTGGAGGGATCTCCAACTCGATACCGTTCCGACACGGCACCGTGGTCGTGGTTTGAGTATCGCTTTTGAACCTCGCGAGTTGAGCGAATGTCCGCGGCAAAATAGGGTTATTCCTGCCCAACAAACGCATGACACCCTCGAACGCCTTCCGATCTCGACCTCCGACTTCCGAGAGCGAACGAGCATTGCCGCGGCCGTCCTGCCATTCAAAGAGACCCTGGCCCAGGTATTTACTCCAATCCATCTTGCTCGTTACTGAACCCTGGCAGTCGCGCTCTCCGCGTTTATGTTGAAGTCTGATTGTTTGCGTTGGATCTACAGAAAAGACCTGCGCGGGCCGTAGCGTCCAGCGTCCACCGGTAATCGAGCCGGTGTAGATAAACGAGACGGTCCCATAGGTAGGTGCGGCAGTGCTGCGAGCTGTCAGCACATATTTGTCAGCAAGTGGAACCTCAAAGCTGAATCTGCCGGCGCTGTTTGCGTTCGTCGTGCGCCCGTTGACTTGCACCTGCGCGCCGGCAACGCCGTTTCCGTTTGGATCGACTATCGTTCCGCTAAACGGCACACCGCCTGGTTTGGCCATTACGGAAAACGAACTTCGCGCGTAGCCTCCGCGGTTGTCACTTACGAGCACCGTGACAGGAAAACGTCCGGCACGGCTGGGAACAGTCCATGGCACTTCGGAATCTGTTGTTGGTCCAACTACCACTCCGCCCGGCAAGACCCAACGATACTCGAGCTTGTCGCGCTCGCGATCTTCGGCGACAGTCTTCAATCTCACAGCACTGCCTGGCGCCGCCAGTTGTAATCGTTGGCTACCGTTGTTTGCCGACATCACACGAATCTTCGGCTTGCTGTTGCGCAGTTGAAAATCTATCGGGTAAGCACGGCCTGCCAGTAATTTTGTTTGTTTGCGGATGCGTCGCTCGAGCGTCTCTTTCTCGATGTTCGCGCTCAAAATAAAGTCGCGATCGATTGGCACTGAAGGGATGATGTATTCGCCGAGATTGTTGACGTAAGCGTCGTATCTCGTCGAACCACCTACGTTAAGTCTCACACGTCCGAATGCATTCACTCCGAGAAACGGATCGAAGCCGCGCGGAACGCTGCCATCAGCTAAAAGCACATCGCCAAAAATTGCTGCGGCTTGTGAGTTTCGCGGCAGCGGCACTCGCAATGTGCCGAGGTATTGCGAAGTGCGGAACAACCTGAACTGGTTTTGTGGACAAAAGCGCGGGAAACCCTCTGCTTCAATACACACCATGAACGTACCGGTTTTGTCAGTCTTGATGGCGAAGCGTCCGCTCAGGTCAGTCAACGCTGAGTCAACGGGTTGATTGGTATTATTGAACGGCACGAGGAAGACTTTCGCGTTTGGCAGTGCGATGTCTTTAATCTTTAGGGCAGAGGCGCTCTCGACGGTGCTCGTGACACCCGCAGCGACAAAGCCTCGCACAAACAGAGTCTTGCCTGGGCCCTGTGCCTCAGTTGGGCGGGGACGAGTCACAATCCAGCCACAGATACATGAGAGGATCAGGATTACGATGAGTTTTAGTTTGAGAGAATTCATAGTGACCTCGTAAGGTAATATTGGACACACGATCATTGTTAGGAACGGAGGTCCGATCCATTTGTCTTGATGGTTATGAGTTTGAGCGGTGAAAACGTGTCAGGGAAAAACGCCGAACGCCTTCGGCGTTGATGAGTCGCGCGTGCGCGCGCTCTCTCTCACTCACTCTCTCTCTCTCTCTCTCTCTTCGAATTCGGCGTTAACTCTCGGATCTCCATGTCCCTTTATGCCCAGCCTCGGCGCCGAACTGTTTTCGAAGTCGAACTGGTCCAGTTTATTGATTGCTTGCAGCGTCCGTTGTTGGATGAGCGGTAAAAAAGAGACGATTCCGAGAATGATCAGCAAGATTTTCATGACGCAACCCGGAGAGAATATTCAAAGAGAAGTGTCATGAAATACTTAATCCGCATCGGTCTTGCGTTGTTGACGACCCTGTATCACTACGACTTCACCGCACAAACACAAGGCAAATCGACTTGCTCCGAAGGCTGGTACGTCACCGGTTACTACGTCCCGCGAGAAGACGAACTACCCGGCGCTATGGAGGAGATTACTGTTGAACGTGTCGGTAATCTGAATTTCAGCGAGGACTTCCTTAGCGAAACGCGCACCGAAGGTTGGGGAATCACACGTTTCGGTTGGGCGCTCGGCTATTACTCGGGCGGATGGCACCGTTCCGACGCCGGCCCCCTCGACGCTTCCGGCAAGCTACTCACTGACGGCGCGATTGCGATCGATCGTTCTTTAATCCCACCGGGCGCACAAGTGCAGATTTCAACGCTGCCGAGTCCCTGGTCGTCTAAGACATTTCGCGCGAGTGACATCGGCGCCGGCATAACGGGTCAACACATCGACGTCTTCACCGGCACGGGGCGTGCTGCGGAGCAGGAAACTTTCCGCATAACGTCAAATAACAATCGTGTCTGTTTCACTACGGATGCCCGTGAGGGGCTTGAATAGAATTCTTGAACCCGAGACTCACTAAACAGAGCAGAGATGCCGCTATGATTCGGCCACAATCCTCATCGAGCAGTTGGCCAGATGCGAAGATCTCCCTAAGCAGGGTCGAAAGCAAGACCGTGCCTGTGGTCTTTTTCCTCGCATTTGTAGTCCGTGCTTTGTATGCCGGTTCGAGATTGTGGTGGTCCGGCGATTCATCCTGGTATGTGGACGTAGCCAAAAATATCGCTTTTCGTCATTCATTCGAACTGACAGCAGGTATCCCAACAGCATTGCGTCCGCCGCTTTATTCTTTCCTGATTGCTGTTTTCTGGTGGGGGGATAAGGCGCCAATAACTGCGGTGATACTTGTGCAGGTCGTCTGCAGCGCCGCTACCGTAGTTCTCGTATACCTGATCGCGAAAGATCACTTCTCTCACCGGGTGGCTTTAATAGCTGCATTAGGCGCCATCTTTGCTCCGATGACTGTGCACTATACGGCAGTAATATTATCGGAAACAGTGTTTACGTTTCTGCTCGTTCTCGGAGTTTTCTTTTGGGGACGTAATCGCGGTCCGGCAGCCGGACTTGTATTTGGACTTGCTGCTTTGACCCGCACTATTGTCATTCCATTTGTAGGCTGCCTGGCATTACTGACACTCCTGCCACCCTGGCGAAACAAGCGGCGCCTGTATCTGATTATTTTCGTAAGCGCGATGGGCATCGCGTCGATATGGACTGTGCGTAACGCTATAGTGTTCAGAAAACTCACTATCGTCCAGGCATCGGGTTATGGGACCAGTCTCTTTGCGGGGACCATAGAAACCCAAATGTACGGCGATGATGTTTGGACTAAAGTTCTCAAGGAGTTAGATTCTGCCAAAGAAGATACTCAAGACGAGACCAGCGCAGATCGTGCATCTATGCGGCGAGCAGTGGAGCGGATTGAGAGTAATCCGGCACAATATTTAAGAACCCGCCTGAAGCAATATCCCCGTTTGTTTCTAAACAGTGGCGATTATCTCCTTGGCAGCAGCAACATCACCATCGGGGAGGCCTTACACGAACGTAACGCTTTGGTGATCATAATCAAGGTAAGTTTCATACTTGGCAATATCACAATTTTCTTGTTAGCGATCTACGGCATCATTCTCGAAAGGAGCCGATTTGTCTTACTGAGTCATATCATTCTCTTTCCAATATTCCTTTGCCTGATACATTTGCCTCTGTGGATTGAAAGTCGCTACAGCTTACCGATGATGCCACTAGTGCTAATACTTGCAGCTCGGGGAATAGAAGGTCTATGGCAGTTCAATGTCTCTGACTTTCGTCAAAATCGAAATTGAATTTGACATGGTGGTTTTCGCCGGGAGTTTCTCGCGTTGATACTTGGATAACACGAACGGGCCCTCAGTTACGTTTACGCCGGGAAAGGTTTTACAGTACAACGTTATTCAACAGGCAGACCTGTGGGCTTACGAAAAATTTTGTCTGAAACGCAGGTCCTCATCACTCCAACAATTACGACCAATGCCCGGCGTCCATAAAAAACGCATTCTGGCGCGCGATTGAGGGAATCTAAGACTGATTTTCGCGTTAATACCTCAAGCAGGGACAATTGCCCCAGAAGGTTTCTGGACCAGGCTTTGTGAATTGTTGGGCCTCCAGTAAACAGCGACCTGCTTCTGTTACAAGGAGCGAAGCGAGTCCGGGACCTTTATTCCAGGTTCAGTTCTGACGCTTAAACTCAGCGGCATTCCTTAGGCGCAGATCTGAACAACCCACCATTTAAAGTGCCGACCCGAACCGGCAGGAGGATTGTATGTCTGAGCAACCAACTGGACCTCAAAACACTTCCGATTCAGGGAATAGCCAACATGAACATCAACCTGACCAGGAAGCAAAAATGAAAACAACTTACACTCACAGCCCGTACGAACTCGAAGATTTCAGTCAGAAGCGAATAAATCGCGGACAACAACAAATTAATTACTTGGTTACAGCGGTCGACGAAAAAATCGTAGCCGCACTCAAGGAGTTAAGTTATGTGATCGCGAAATTGGCCGGCGACAAAGTCGACCTGCGGCCAGTGGACCATGCAATTGAAGAAGTTTCCGCCGCTACTAAAAAAGTCGCGGGTGAATTTCCCCCAGGCTGCGGAAATCCAGGTAAGAGTGAAGAGTAGTTTGAACTAATAGCGATCGATCTACGCAAACCTGCGGCGGCAGCAGGGAATCAGCATCAACGTTCGCTAATCATCGTCACGTCACTGATGTTAGTTCCACGTTGACAAGCTATTTGCTTGTAGTCGGGTGACCAGGCGTATGCGTAGATCAGATCGCTGTTGAAATAAGTGAGCTGTTTTGACGTTCCCGTGTCGAGATTGTAACTCCAGATGTTTGATACGCCATTCACGTTGTCGATATAGCTCAGTTCGCGGGTGTTTATCCATTGCACGCGTTGCCAGTCCTGATTAGGAATCTTAAAGTGACTCAAAGACTGGCCATCCCAAGCAGAAAAGATGGCAACATCACTAGTCCCTGATTCGAGGTTATAACGACACGCGATGGACTGACTGTCGGATG
>Ga0068859_100003484_pt1 | contig 16020 bp, 15 predicted proteins | sample KBSSwiS22_FD_66585 | JGI IMG/M metagenome (GOLD analysis project Ga0068859, IMG submission 66585) | Switchgrass rhizosphere microbial communities from Kellogg Biological Station, Michigan, USA - KBS Switchgrass S2-2 | ecosystem: Host-associated > Plants > Roots > Rhizosphere > Soil ...
CCGCCCGAGATGTGGTACACGGCTTCGCCCGAGCGGGAGAACTTGCCGCCCGCGTGCAGCATGGTGAACGCGACTTCGACCGCGGGCTTCTTCTCGACCGGATGCATGTCGACCGGCACGCCGCGACCTTCGTCGGCGACTTCGATCGAGCCGTCCTTGTGGAGCGCCACCGTGATCCGCTTGCCGAAGCCGGCGAGCGCCTCGTCGACCGCGTTGTCGATCGCCTCCTGCACGATGTGCAGAGGGTGGATCGTGTGCGTGTACATCCCCGGCATGCGGCGCACCGGCTCGAGGCCCTTCAGGGCCTGGATCGCGGAAGCGTCGTAGACCTGCTTAGCCATGGATTTAGTAGGCGGTCCTCGTCGACATACTAGACATTGTAGCGCCGGCGCTTCTGCGCGGCGCCCGTTCGCCCAGGCGCCTGCACCGGGAGTCCTTCCACCTCGGCCGCGCGGACCAGGTCTCGGTCCTGCGTGATGAGGCCGAATTTATGGCGCATTGCGAGTTCGAGATAGGCCGCGTCGTAGGCGGTCAACCCATGCCGATCGGCCAGGTTCGCCACCGCCGCCATGCTCGGTTGCGCCGTGTCCACTCGCACGTTCAAGCGGGCCGCCTGGTGCACGGATTCGATACGCCATGCCCGATCGATGCGCTTGCGGCGCTCTGCCATGAAAAGTCCGTTCACCATCTCGAGTCGCCAGATCGAAGGGACCCAGTACTCGACCTCCTGGATGGCGTTCAGGACGTGGTCGGTGAACTTTGTGCGCTCATCCTCGAGAAACCACGGCAGAGTGATGGAGCAATCGAGGACGTGCGACATCAGTACTTGCGGCCGGCCTTGATCAATTCCTTGATCGTCGTGCCCGGGCTGGCGCCGCGGTCGCGACCGACGCGCGTACGCTTGATCTCTTCGATCAGCGCACGCATGCGTTCCTGCTCGTCATCCGCCTTGACGGGAACAAGTTGCGCGACGGGCTTGCCGTGGCGCGTGATCGTGACGGTTTCGCCGGCCTCGACCTTGTCCAGCAATTCGGCCAGCTTGGTCTTCGCTTCGAACGACCCAACAGTGCTCATGACCAGTTCCAACTAGTCAACCAGTTGAAAGGATAGCACTCCGGGACCTGGCTTAGCGCATCAGCTTGATTTCACGCAAGTATTTCTGAACCCCCGGGTGGATCAGCTCGGCGCGCGGGGCCGCGGCGACGAGATTGCCCATTGTCGTCTCACGCGCCTGCTCCAGACGCGCGGCGAGGGGCCCTTCGGCCCTGTGGATGGCACGCGCGAGCAGGTACGCGGCTTCATCCGAGAGGTCGGGCTTTGCGAACACGTAGCTCCACGAACCGACGGACGGAAGAGGGGAATCCTGGCTCGGATAGCTCTTTGCGGGGAGGGTGACTGCCTGAAGCGAGGATTGCTTGGCGAGGATGCGCCTGACTTCATCAGACGTCGGCCCGATGAAACGACCACCCGATTTGGCGAGCGCGGCGAACGCGGGCCAGCCGACGCCAGCGCCCCAGAGCGCCTCCGCGCGCCCATCCAGCAGCATCGCCGGACCGTCCGCGGCCTTCTCGAGCGTGATCTCCTTGACCGGAATCTCGAGCGACTGCAGCACGGTTCGACCCAGCGCGGTAATGCCCGACGCCTGCGTGCCGAGCACCACCGGCTTGTCGCGCAAGTCGGCAATCGTACGGTAGGGGCTGTCCGCCCGAACCATGAACATGCCCGGCGACGAGTACATCGCGGCGATGATGCGCAGCGTCGTTCCGGGTTTCGCGAGCGCGGCCGTCGCGATCTCGCCTGCGACGAGCGCGAGGTCGACCTTGCCCGCCTCGAGCAGCGGGACGTTCTCGGTGCTGCCCTTGGTGTTGCGCGGCTGGACGCGAAGCTGCGGCTCCTGGGCGTTCACCATCTCGGCGAACGCGTCGCCATACAGCGGAAATCCGCCGCCCGGGGTCGCAGTGCCGAGGATCAGGGTGAACACGAGCTCCTTCATTCAGGGATCATCCGAGCGTCGGCATGTTCAAGCCCGGCGCGGGCGTGTCCTGGTGCGGCCAGCGCGTAGTGACCGCCTTGGTGCGCGTGTAGAACTTGATGCTCTCGGTGCCGTGCACGTGCAGGTCGCCGAAGAGCGAACTCTTCCAGCCGCCGAACGAATAGAACGCCACCGGCACCGGGATCGGCACGTTGACGCCCACCATGCCGACGCTCACCTCGTTCTGGAAGCGGCGTGCCGCGCCGCCCGACTCGGTGAAGATCGCCGTGCCGTTGGCGAACGGATTGCGATTGACGATCTCGATCGCCTCGTCGAGCGTCTGCGTGCGCAACACGACGAGCACCGGTCCGAAGATCTCGTTCTTGTAGACCTCCATCGCCGGCGTCACGTGATCGAAGAGCGTCGTGCCGAGGAAAAAGCCCTGGGCAGGCAGCGATTGCTTGCGGCCGTCGAGCACCGCGGTGGCGCCCTCGCGAATCCCCTTCTCGACGTAGCTGGCGACCTTATCGCGATGCTGCAGCGTCACGAGCGGTCCCATGTCGACGCCCTCGCGGTCGCCGGGACCCACCTTGATCGCCTCGGCTTTTTTCTTCAGAAGTGCGACGAGCGGGTCCGCCGCCGCGCCGACGGCCACGACGGCGCTGACCGCCATGCAGCGCTCGCCTGCCGAGCCGTACGCCGCGCCGATCAATGCGTCGGCCGTGAATTCCAGATCTGCGTCGGGCAGCACGACTGCATGGTTCTTGGCACCGCCGAGCGCCTGCACGCGCTTGCCGTTCTTCGCGCAAGTCTCGTAGATGTACTTCGCGATCGGCGTCGACCCGACGAACGACACCGCATGGATGCCCGGGTGATTCAGGATTGCGTCCACGCACGTCTTGTCGCCATGCACCACATTGAACACGCCGTCCGGAAGCCCCGCTTTCTTCAGCATCTCTGCCATGCGGATCGAAGCCGATGGATCCTTTTCCGAAGGCTTGAGGATGAACGTGTTGCCGCACGCGAGCGCCATCGGGAACATCCACAGCGGCACCATCACCGGGAAATTGAACGGCGTGATCCCGGCGCAAACACCGACCGGCTGGCGCATCGTGTGCGTATCGACCTGCGTGCCGACGTTCTCCGAATGCTCGCCCTTCAGCAGGTGCGGGATGCCGCAGGCGAATTCGACGACTTCCATGCCGCGCTGGATCGAGCCCATCGCATCGGGAATGGTTTTTCCGTGCTCCTCGCTGACGAGACGGGCGAGGTCCTTCTGGCTCTCCTCGAGCGCGCGCAGGAACCGCTGCATCACGCGCGCCCGCCGGATCGGCGGCCATTCGCGCCATTCGGCGAGCGCCGCAGTCGCCGCCTTTACCGCGGAATCGACCGACGATGCGTCGCAGAACGGCACGCGCCGGACGACTTGCCCGGTCGCCGGGTTGTAGACGTCGCCCATTCGCGACGCGGCCGGCGTGACCGCGCTTCCGTTAAGCCACAGTGGAACGGTTTCGAGCTGCAATTCGACAGGCTTGTTCATGGGAAGGAACTCCGGCCAGGGCCATCGGATTCTAACGCCCGCCGATAGAATCGGGGCGCTCAACAACGAAGAGGGAGGTGTCATGGGCGAGCCAATTCAGGCGCTGGATCAAGTGAGAGTCACGGCGATCGACCTGGCGATGAAGTTCGGGCCGAAGCTGGTCGTCGCGATCCTGATTCTCATCGCGGGTGTCGTGGCCGGGCGCTGGGCGGCAAGCGCGGTCAATCGCATGCTGGAGGGCTTCCACCTCGACGCCCCGGTGCGCCGCCTGCTGGAAGGCGGCGTGCGCGTGCTTGTGCTGGCGATCTTCGCGATCATGGCGCTGCAGAACGTCGGCGTGGAGCTGCTTCCGCTGATCGCCGGTCTCGGCGTCGCCGGCGCAGGCGTCGCGCTCGCAATGCAGGGCGTGCTGGCGAACCTGGTCGCCGGGCTGACGATCCTGTTCACGCGGCCGTTTCGCGTCGGCGACTACATCTCGATCGCGAAGGAAGAGGGCGAAGTCCTCGACATCGAGCTTTCGAGCACGACGCTCGGGCACGCCGACCTGTCGCGCGTCGTGATCCCGAACCGCAAGATCGTCGGCGAGATCCTGCATAACTACGGACGGCTCCGGCAGCTCGACATCACGGTCGGTGTCCCGTACCAGGCCGATCTGGGCGCGGCGCTCGCCGCGGTCCGCGACGTGCTCCAGGCGAGCCCGCTTGCTCTCAAGGATCCAGCACCCGTGGTGAGCATAGCGCGGCTCGCGGATTCGTCGGTGCGTGTCGGCGTGCACCCGTGGGTGAGCGCACCCAACTACGGTGGCGCAACGAGCGCGATCAACCTCGCGGTGCTGGAGGCGTTCCGCGAGCGCAGCATTGCCGTGCCAGTGCCGCAGCTCGAGGTGCGCATGCTGGAGGAAAGCGCATAACCGCCATGCCGGGTCGGGTCGTTCCCGCGCGGCTCGCATTCGCTGCCGACGGCACGCCCTACTCGGAGGCATACGGCGACGTCTATCACAGCGCGGAGGGCGGGCCAGGCCAGTCGGGGCACGTGTTCCTCGCTGGAAACGGGTTGCCGGCTCGCTGGCAGGGCAGGCGGTCGTTCACGATCCTCGAGACCGGCTTTGGCATCGGGCTGAATTTCCTGACGACGTGGCAGGCCTGGCGCGAAGACCCGCTGCGCTGCGAGCGGCTGCATTTCGTCTCGATCGAAAAACACCCGTTCACGCGCCACGACCTCGAGCAGCTGCATTCCCGCTACCCAGCGCTCGCGGCGCAGGCCGCCGAGCTTCACGCGGCCTGGCCGATGCTCGTGCCTGCGCTGCACCGGCTCGAGTTCGATTCGGGCCGTGTCGTGCTCACGCTCGCGCTGGCCGATGCAGAAAAAGCGTTGCGTGAGCTGCGGCTCTCGGCAAATGCGATCTACCTCGACGGATTCTCACCCGAGAAAAACCCGGAGATGTGGACGCCGGCCGCCATGCGGGCCGTCGCGAGACTGTGCGCGGCCGACGCGACCGCGGCAACCTGGAGCGCGGCGCGAAGCGTTCGCGAGGCGCTCTCGGAAGCTGGCTTCGAGGTAGAAAAGAAACGCGGCTTTGCGCGCAAGCGCGAGATGCTCTGCGCCCGGATCGACGCACGGCGCGTGCGCGCGCGTTCGGCACCGCAAGCGGGCGAGCGGCGCGCGATCGTGATCGGCGCCGGTATTGCGGGCGCAGCGGTGTGCGAACGCTTGTGCGCGCGGGGCTGGTCGGTGACGCTTCTCGAGCGCCAGCCCGAGCGTGCGAAGGACGATGCGCAAGCGGGCGTTTTCCATCCAGTACTCACCCCTGACGACAGCCTTTTTGCACGAATGACTCGCGCGGGATTTCTGCATGCACTCGTACGCTGGCGCGCGCTAGAAGCCGCCGGTCACGACCCAACCTGGGACGAATGCGGGGTCTTGCAGCTTGCGCGGCATGAAGGAGAAGCCAGTGCTCAAGGCTCGGCGCTCGCTGCAATGGCTCCGCCGGCCGAATACGCGCAGTACGTCACGCGCGAGGAAGCAAGCGCGCACGCAGGGGTGCCGGTCGCCGCGGATGGATTGTGGTTCCCGACCAGCGGGTGGATGAAGCCCGCCTCGTTGATCAACGCGCAACTCGCGGCGGCCGCGGGGCGACTCGAAGCGAGATTCGGCTGCGACGTCGCAAGAATCGCGTTCGAGCGCGACGCGTGGCGCGCATTCGACTCGGGCGGACAGGAAGTAGCGCACGCGCCGGTGGCGGTACTCGCCAACGCGGCCGACGCGCTACGCCTTATGCCTTCGCGCACGATTCGTATCCGCCGGGTGCGCGGACAGCTGACGCTGATTCCCGAAACGAGGATCGTCGCGCCCCATGTCGTCGTGCTGCGCGGCGGGTTCGTGCTTCCTGCGATCCGCGGCCTGTCGGTCGCCGGCGCAACGTATGACTTCGACGACGACGATCCTGCACCGCGCTCATCGAGCCATGAGGGCAATCTGGAACGCGTCGATCGAATCCTCCCCGGTGCCGCTTCGGCAATCGACCCGGCAACGCTCGAAGGCCGGGTTGGATTTCGCGCGGTGTCGCCGGACCGCTTGCCGCTCGTCGGCGCGCTTTGCAACGAGGATGCAGAGGCGCCAAAGAATCCGCTGCTGGCGACGCTCGCCAGGCAACCCGGGCTGTATGGCGCCTTCGCCTATGGCTCGCGCGGGCTGCTGTGGGCGGGCTTGGGCGCCGAGCTGGTCGCGAGCCTGATCGAGGGCGAGCCGCTGCCGCTCGAGGCGCGCCTCGCCGACGCGGTGGACCCGGGACGGTTCGCGCTGCGCGCGCTGCGGCGCGCAGGGTGAGTCCCTAGCGACCCTTGAATTCCGGGGGACCGAGCTTCTTCGCGAACGCCGCCACCCCGTTCTTGAAATCGTCGCTGTGGCCGGTCGCGGCGATTGCCTGCGCCTCGAGCTCCATTTGCGTCTCGAGGCTTTCCTGCGAGGAATGCAGGAACAGTTTCTTCGCCAGCCCGAACGCATACGTGGGCCCGCGCGCAAGCTCGCGCGCGAGGCCCGTTACCGCTGCGCTGAACTCGGCGTCTGCGACCACGCGATTGACGAGTCCCCAATCCATCGCCTCGCGCGCGGACAGTGTCCGGTTCGTGAGATAGAGCTCCATCGCGCGGCTATAGCCAATGAGCCGCGGCAGGAAATAGGTCGAGCTGCCGTCGGGCGCGGCGCCGATTCGCGAGTACGCCAGCGTAAAGCGCGCCGACTCCGTAGCGACGACCAGGTCGCCGGCAACCGCCAGGCTGAAGCCGGCGCCCGCAGCAACGCCGTTCACCGCCATCACGACCGGCTTCGGCGAGCGCGCAAGGCGCGAGATCGCGCCGTGGAAGTCCGTCGTCAGCCGCTTGATGTGCACGCCGATACGGTCGATCGAGTCGGTGAAATCCTTGACGTCGCCGCCGCTGCAGAATGCCTTGCCTGCGCCGGTGATCACGATGCAGCGCACCGCCCGGTCTTCATCGGCCTCGATGGCGGCATGCGACAGGTCGCGGCCGAGAGCCGTATTGAGCGCGTTGTAAGCGTCCGGCCGGTTGAGCGTGATCGTCGCGATGCCGGAATCGACGTCGTAGCGCAGCGTTTCGTAGCTCATGGGCGTCTCCAATTCGATGCGCGCTGGTACTCGGCATACAGCTCGCGAAACGTTCTTCCTTCCGGCGCCGGGAAATCGCGCCCCTTCGTCCAGCCGGGATCGAACGGCAGGCGCGCGATCGAGCCTCGCTTGCCGCCCTTCCAGCTCAGGATGCGCGCAGCCCAACGGGTGACGAGCCGATACAGCCGGGGCCTGAGCGCCAGCGCACCCCATAGCCGCAGCGCGGCGCGCTCGCTCCATGGGCGAAGCTCCTGCTCGAACTGCTGCTCGCGCAGTTTTCGCAGCAGCCCGGGCAGCGGAATCATCACCGGGCAGGCGACCTCGCACGCGCCACAGAGCGTCGCCGCCTGCGGCAGATCGAGCGCGTTCTCCAGGCCGTTGTACACCGGCGTCAGCACCGAGCCCATCGGCCCCGGATAGACCCAGCCGTATGCGTGGCCGCCAACCGTTTGGAATACCGGGCAGTGGTTCATGCAGGCGCCACAGCGAATGCAGCGCAGCATCTCCTTCAGCTCACTGCCGACCAGGCGCGTGCGGCCGTTGTCGACCAGGACCACGTACATGTGCTCGGGGCCGTCGGCATCCCCGGCGTTTCTCGGCCCGGTGAGGATCGAGAAATAGTTCTCGATGTCCTGCCCGGTCGCCGACCGGGGCAGGATGCGGTTCAGCGTCGAGAGGTCTTCGAGCGTAGGGATCACCTTCTCGATGCCGGTAATCGCGATATGCACGCGCGGCAGCGTCGTCACCATGCGGCCGTTGCCTTCGTTCGTGACGATTGCGACCGAGCCGGTCTCGGCGACGAGGAAATTGCCGCCCGAGATGCCGAGGTCCGCGCTGAGGAAATGCGGCCGCAGCGTCTCGCGTGCTTCGCGCGTCAGGCGTGCGATGTCGTCCGTGCGCGGTTTTGCGTGATGCTTCTCGAAAAGCTCCGAAACCTGCGCCAGGTCCTTGTGGATCGCCGGCGCGATGATGTGCGACGGCGGCTCGTCGGCGAGCTGCAGGATGTATTCGCCAAGATCGGTCTCGACGGGCTGGACGCCGGCGGCCGCAAGGACTTCATTCAGCCCCGCCTCTTCGGAGAGCATCGACTTCGACTTGATCGCTTTCTTCAGGCCATGTCGTGCGCAGATGTCGAGAACGTGGCGGCACGCCTGCTCCGCAGTCTCGGCCCACAGCACCGTCGTGCCGCGGCGCGTTGCTTCCTCCTCGAAGCGCAGCAGCCAGGCGTCGAGGTGCTCGAGCGGCCGGTCTCGAATCGTCGCGCTGGCGGCGCGCAATTCTTCGAACGCGGCAACGCCGAACGCGGAGCGCGCTGCGGCCCGCTTGTCCGCGAAGCCGCTGCCAAAGCGCTTGAGGTTGCCCTGCAGCCGCTCGTCTGCGAGCGCGCTGGCGGCGCGGCGCTTGAAGTGGATCGAGGCGACCTGCACTAGCGCTCCCAGGTCAGCAGCTCGGCGATGTGCAGCACCATTGTCTGGTCGTCGCCGATGCGCCTGAGCCTGCCTTCGATGTTGAGGATGCAGCCGAGGTCGCCGAGAACCACGGCCCCCGCACCGCTCTCGCGCACGCGATCGCACTTCGCCTGCGCCATCGCCGCCGAGATCTCGCCGAACTTGACCGAGAACGTGCCGCCGAAGCCGCAGCAGGTTTCGGCGTCCTTCATCTCCTTCACCTGCACGCCGGCCATCTTCGAGAGCAGCGCGCGCGGTTGGTGCTTGACGCCGAGCTCGCGCAGGCCGGAGCAGGAGTCGTGGTACGTCACGGTTCCGGAATACTCCCCCGGCACGCGCGCAATGGCGGCGATGTTCACCAGGAAGTCGGTCAGCTCGTGGGTCTTCCGCGCAAGGCGCTCGGCCCGCTCGAGCCACGCGCCTTCGTCGGGGAAAAGCTCCGCGAAATGCAGCTTGACCATGCCCGCGCACGACCCCGACGGCGCGACCAGGTAGTCGCAGGCCTCGAATTCCTCGATCAGTTTCTGCGCCAGCCGGCGCGCGGACGATCGATCGCCCGAATTCCAGCCCGGCTGGCCGCAGCACGTCTGCGTTTCGGGAACGAACACTTCGCAGCCGGCCTCCTCGAGCAGCTTCAGCGCCGCGATTCCGATGCGGGGCCGCACGAGATCGACGAGACAGGTCACCAGCAGGCCGACGCGCATCTGCGAATCATAGCCGCCAACGCCCGCATTTCATATCGTGAGATAAAATCCCGCGCTCGATGCGAGCGAAGGACGAACCGAAGAGCCCGATCCAGGTCATCGAGCGGATGATGAAGCTGCTCGAAACGCTCGAGCAGCATCCGGAGCCGCTCGGGTTGAAGCAGATCGCGCAATACACCGGACTGCATCCTTCCACTGCGCACCGCATTCTCGCCGCGATGGCCGCCGATCGCCTCGTCGACCGCGTCGAACCCGGAAGCTATCGGCTGGGGATGCGCTTGCTCGAGCTGGGCGTACTCGTCCGCTCGCGAATCAGCGTGCGAGAGCTCGCGCTGCCGATGATGCGCGAGCTGCACGCGCAGACCGGCGAGACGGTGAGCTTTTCAGTGCGCCACGACGATGAGATCGTCTACGTCGAGCGCACGTCTTCGGGCCGCTCGGCGATGCGCATCGTGCACATGATCGGCGCGCGGGCGCCGCTCCACGTGACCGCCGCGGGAAAACTGTTCCTGCTCGACGAAGGATTCGGCAAGCTGCGCGATTACGCGAAGCGCACGGGCCTGTCGCCGCACACGCGCAATTCGCTATCGGCACTGCCTGCGCTCGAGCGCGAGCTCGAGCGCATCCAGCGCCAGGGCTGGGCGAGCGACAACGAGGAATACGAGATCGGCGTGCGCTGCGTCGCCGCCGCGGTCCGGGACGACAGCGGCCAGCAAATCGCCGCGTTATCGATCTCGACGCCGGCGGACCGGATGAAGCCGAGCTGGGGCGCGCTGGTGAAGGAAGCCGCGGAGCGCATTTCGCGCGCGGTGGGTCATCGTCCCGGCGCGCGCATCGGCTCGCACTAGGTCGCGCTCAGTCCGAACAGCGCGAAGTAGCCGCGCGAATCCTTCCATACCCGATCGGTCCGGAAGCCCGCCGCGAGCGCAAGCTCGCTGAATTCGTCGACCGAGTACTTGCACGAATTCTCGGTGTGGATCGATTCGCCGGCGTCGAAGCGGAACCGGTGGCGGCGCACGGCAACCGTCTGCCGCGCGAGCGACACGAGGTGCATCTCGATCCGTCCCTGCGCGACGTTGTAGAACGCGTAGTGCGCGAAGCGCTTGAGGTCGAAGTCGCCGCCGAGCTCGCGGTTGATGCGCGCCAGCAGGTTCAGGTTGAACGCCGCGGTGACCCCTTTCGAGTCGTTGTAGGCCGCATGCAGCACGTTCGCGTCCTTCTTCAGGTCGACGCCGACCAGCATCGCGCCGCGCCGTCCGATCTGCCCGCGCGACATGCGCAGGAACGCGTGCGCTTCCTCGCGCGTGAGGTTTCCAATCGTCGATCCTGGAAAGTAAATGACGACCCGCTTCGGGCTGCGCGCGCGATACACCGGCAGCTTGAGCGGCTGCATGAAATCGCCCGTCACGCCCAGAATGTTGAGCCACGGAAAGGCGCGCGCCAGGCGCTTCGCGGCCGAATGCAGCGCCGCCGCCGAGATATCGACCGGTACGTAGGCCGATGGCCGCAGCCGGCGAATCAGCAGCCGCGTCTTGAGACTCTCGCCGCTGCCGTACTCGATCAACTGGCAGCCCTCGCCCGAGAAGCGTGCGATGTCCTCGAGGTGCGCGCTCGTCAACGCAAGCTCGCAGCGGGTCGGGTAGTACTCCTTCAAGCGGCAGATCGCCTCGAACAGGCGACTGCCTTCGCCGTCGTAGAAATACTTCGGGGAAAGCGCTTTCTGCGGGAGCGACAGGCCCTCGATCACGTCCTCGCGGAAGCTGTCCGCGGGTACGACCGAGCCGAAAAATTCTACGACGCCTACGTTTTCGGTTTTACGGCGGCGCTCGTTTCGAGCCACTTGCGGATCCGGTTGGCGTCGCCGATACGCGAATACTTGCCCCACGAATCGAGCAGGACGACGACCAGATCGCGCGAGGCCAGCTTGACGCGCATGACGAGGCACCGGCCGGCCTCGCTGATGTAGCCGGTCTTCGAAAGCCCGATGTCCCATTGCCCGGCGCGCACCAGGCCATTGGTGTTGCGGTACGCGATTGGCCGGCCGAGCGCGTACACAGTTGCGCTCTCGCGCGTCGAATACTGGCCGATCACCGGGTGCTGCTGCGCCGCCAGGACGAGCCGTGCAAGGTCGCGCGCACTGGACACGTTCTCCGGTGAAAGCCCCGTCGGATCGGTGAAGTGGGTGTCGTGCATGCCGAGCGCCTGCGCCTTGGCGTTCATCGCGCGCACGAACACATCGGTGCCGCCGGGATAGGTTCGCGCGAGCGCCGCCGCCGCACGATTTTCCGAAGCCATCAGCGCGATCAGCAGCAGTTCGTCGCGCGTCAGCACCGCGCCGGGACGCAGCCGCGAGCGCGTGCCCTTGAGGAAATCCTGGTCGTCGCCGCTCACGGCGACGCGCTGGTTGAGGTCGACGTTGGCGTCCAGCAGCACGAGAGCGGTCATCACCTTGGTGATAGACGCAATCGGCAACACCGCGCCGGTGTTTTTCGCGAACACCGTCTCACCGTTGAGCGCGTCCTGCACCAGCGCCACGTTGGAGCGCAGGAACAGGTGCTCGGCATCCTCGGGCGGAAGCGGCTGGGACTTGCGTTTCGGGCCCGCGGCCTGCGCAAACCCGATCGTCAGCGCGAGCGCGAAGGCGATGGCAAAAATGACGATGATTTTCTCGAGCCGGTGCAATGTTCTGGGTTGCTGCTGGGTGTGCATTTGTCTGTAGTTCTTTCTGCCTAGCTTTTTATTACCCTTTTATGACTCCCTTGCGGTGGCCGGAGTCTAGCCGAACATTTTCAAAAGACGCAACAAAAATAACGCTCTAGTTACAATTTTCTCGAAACCCTGTGAACTAAAGGACTACGCAGGGACTACGAATTCAGGCCGCTTTGGCCCGTTCCAGCGCGGCTTCGGCGGCCGCTTCCTGCTGCTGCAGGGCCCACATGCGGGCATATTCGCCGTCCACGGCGAGCAATTCCCGGTGGGTGCCCCTCTCGACGATCCGGCCGTGCGACAGCACCACGATCTGGTCCGCATCCATAACGGTCGAGAGCCGGTGTGCGATGACAAGGGTCGTGCGGCCGACCGAAATTCTCTCGAGCTCGGCCTGGATCGCCTTCTCGGACCGGGAATCCAGGGCCGACGTCGCCTCGTCGAAGATCAGGATCCGGGGGTCCTTGAGCAGCGCCCGGGCGATCGCGACCCGCTGCTTCTCCCCGCCCGAGAGCTTGAGGCCCCGCTCGCCGACCATCGACTCGTACTTCTGCGGCAGCGACTCGATGAAGCGGTCGATGTGCGCCGCGCGCGCCGCCTCGATGACTTCGTCGTTGCTCGCCAGGGTGCGCCCGTACTGGATGTTGTAGAGGATCGTGTCGTTGAAGAGCACCGTGTCCTGGGGAACGATCCCGATTGCCGCCCGCAGCGATTGCTGGCGAACCTCGCGGATGTCGACGCCATTGACCAGCACCGCCCCGCCGCTGACGTCGTAGAACCGGTACAGCAGGCGCGCGAGCGTCGATTTTCCCGAGCCTGAGTGGCCGACGACCGCGACCCGGTGGCCGGCGGCGATCGTGAAGCTGACGCCCTGGAGGATCTTGCGCGCCGGGTCGTAATGGAAGTCGACGGCGCGGAATTCCACGGTCGCGGGGCCAGGCGGCACGTCCAGGGCTCCCGCCTTGTCCTCGACCTCGCGGTTTTCACCGAGCAGCCGGAACATGCGGTCCATGTCGAGCAGCGACTGCTTGATCTCGCGGTAGACCATGCCGAGGAAATTGAGCGGGATATACAGCTGGATCAGCAGGCCGTTGATGAGCACCAGGTCGCCCATCGTGAACGTGTTGGCAACCACCCCTTCCGCGGCAAGGAACATCAGCACCGTCAACGCCGCCGCGATGATCAGGCTCTGCCCGATGTTGAGCAGGCCAAGGGACGATTCCTGCTTCACCGCGAGGTCCTCGAAGCTCTTCAGGTTCTCGTCGTAGCGGCGCGCTTCGAATTCCTCGTTGCCGAAGTACTTGACGGTTTCGTAGTTGAGCAGACTGTCGATCGCGCGCGTGTTCGCCCTCGAATCGAGCTCGTTCGCGCGGCGCCGGATTCCCATCCGCCACTCGGTAACGAGCACCGTGAACGTGATGTAGATCGCGACCGCGCCGAACGTGACCGCGGCGAAGCGCCAGTCGAATTTCCCCAGCAGCACCGCCGCGACCAGGCCGAACTCCAGGATCACCGGCAGGATCGAGAAGATCATGTACGAGAGCAGCGACGAGATGCCGCGCGTGCCCCGCTCGATGTCGCGCGTCATGCCGCCGGTCTGCCGGTCCAGGTGAAAGCGCAGCGACAGGCCGTGCAGGTGGCGGAATACGCTCAGCGCGACGCGACGGATCGCGCGCTGAATCACGCGCACGAAGACGACGTCACGCAGTTCGGCAAAGAGTGTCGTGGAGAAGCGCAGGATCCCGTAGATCGCGAGCAGCGCGACCGGCACTGCGACCACCGCGAGCTTCGGATCGAGATCGTCGACGATCCCCTTCATCACGAGCGGCACGGACACGTTGGCGACCTTCGCGGTCGCGAGGAACGCGAGCGCGAGCCCGACCCTCCAGCGATACTCCCAGAGGTAGGGAAGGAGGCTCGCGGCCGCGCGCCACTCGCGGCCGGTCAGGGATTCGGTCGGCGCGGAGCTGTGTTGACGTAGTGAGGCCATGAAGAAGGCGGCGATTCTATTTCAATAGGGCGGCGCGAGACGCCGGAAGCCGTGCGCGAGCACGATGAGCAGGAAGGCAAAATTTCGCAGCAGCAGCCACCACGGGGCAATGTAAAGCGCGCCGGACGGGCGCCGCTGAGAGGAAGCTTCGACTGCCCGCTCGGCGACGAGTTCGATCCATCGCGCACCGCGCGGCCAGTCCCACAGGCCGGCGAGGCACGCCGCGGGAACGCCCTCCTTTCCGACGCCGGAGCCGACGATGGCTCCGGTAATCGCGGCGATCGTATCGGTGTCGCCGCCGCAGCGGATCGCCGCTTGCAGCGCGCCCGGCAGATCGCGCGGAAACAAGAACCATGCGTGCAGTGCAACCGGGACGCTGTGATACATGTAGCCGCTCACTGCCCGGCTGCAGCCGATGGAATCGGCGAAAACGGTCGTTGCCTCGCCGCGCGCCGCGCTCGCTGCCGCTTGCTCCGCAAGACGCAACAATTCGCCCCCGGCGTCGGCGAACGGCGAGAGGAAACGTCGCAGGTGCGCCAGGAACTCCCCGGCGCTTTCACCGCGCATCGCAGAACGAGCGGCGAGCGCCACCGCGAGGGCGCCGCATTCGGCTTTGGGGTCACGGTGGGTGATCCCGGTCCCGGCCGCGACGTGCTGGATCAGCGCCGCGTCGTCGTGCCCGAAGCAAACGCCGAGCAGCGCGCTGCGCATCGCGGGCCCGTTGCCGGCAGAGACCACGCCCGAGAATTGCGGGGGAAAGAACAGCCACAGCTTCAGGATCGAGCGCAGCGTGGCAAACCCGACGCCGGCCGGCAGCCCCAGCAGCCAGAAGCGCAACCGCCAGCCGAGACTGGAGGCGAACCTGCGCGGGTCACCTCCCGACACTGCGACCGCCTGGGCGACCATGCAGGCATGGTCGGTATCGTCCGAGCACATCCCGTGGCCGAAGACGAGACGGTAACGGTCGATCGCGGGGAACATCCGCAGTTGCCGGCGTCGCGACAGGCCTTCGCAGGGCAGCCCGAGCGCATCGCCGACCGCAGTTCCGAGCAGGCAACCGGTCGCCGCCGCAATCCGCGTCTGCATGGAATCCATCGTTCCTACCGGGAGAGCGTCTCACAGAACCTCTTGACCGCAAAGGGAACCCAGCCTAACCTTCAAACGTTCGTTTGACGACTGGAGGCGCTCCGATGAACCTGCGCGCGGTGAAGCCCCCGCACGAAACCCGCACCCGCATCCTCGACGCGGCCGAAGAGCTTTTCATGCAGCACGGCTTCGAGGGCACGTCGATGCGCACGCTGACTGCCAAGGCAAACGTCAACCTCGCGGCGGTCAACTACCACTTCGGCTCCAAGGACGCGCTGATCGAGGCCGTGTTCCGGCGCCGGCTCGATCCGATGAACGCCGCGCGCCTGACCGAGCTGGAAAAGCTCGAAGCGAACGCATCGCCACCGTCGGCGGAAGCAATCATCCGCGCTTTCCTGCGCGCTTCCCTGGCGATGGTCGAGGACAGCAAGTGCGGCGGGCGCAACTTCACGCGCCTGCTCGGCCGCGCATACACCGAACCATCCAAGCCGATCCGCGCGTTGATCGGGCAGCTGTATGCCCCTGCGATGGCTCGCTACAAGGCCGCGTTCGAGCGCGCGCTGCCGCAGCTGCCGAAGGATGAATTGATCTGGCGCATGCATTTCATGTTCGGCACACTCGCCTACACGCTTGCGGCGACCGATACGGTGCAACTGATCGCCGGTTGCAAGCCCGAGGACCGCTACGACGCCGCGCTGCTGGAAGAGCGTTTGACTGCGTTCCTGCTTGCCGGGCTGGTCGCACCGCTGCATGGCCGGCGCGGGGTACGCAAGGCTGCATAGCGCATCGCTCAAGGGGGAAACGTCATGATCGGATTCTTCGCAGCGGCAATTGCAGCGTTTTTCGTGCTCGCCTACTTCCAGGTGCCGATCCTCGGCTGGACGCTCGCCGGCGGATTGCTGCTCGCCTGGCTCAGCGTGCTCGCCGAATTCAGCCAGACCACGAACCTGGT
>Ga0068859_100003493_pt1 | contig 16001 bp, 16 predicted proteins | sample KBSSwiS22_FD_66585 | JGI IMG/M metagenome (GOLD analysis project Ga0068859, IMG submission 66585) | Switchgrass rhizosphere microbial communities from Kellogg Biological Station, Michigan, USA - KBS Switchgrass S2-2 | ecosystem: Host-associated > Plants > Roots > Rhizosphere > Soil ...
CCGTGCAGAAAGAGGTCGAGCGGAAGCGCGCCCGCTTCCTGGATCGCGCCGAGCTGCATGCGGCCTCGCTTCCAGGTGCTCATCAGCAGGTAGATGCCGATGGCGAGCGCCAGCGGAACCCAGCCGCCGTGCAGGAGCTTCACGACGTTCGCGCTCAGGAAGGAGAGATCGATCAGCAGGAAGCCGCCGACGAGCGCACCGATCTGGAGCTTGGACCATCCCCACCGCGTGCGCGCGACGACGCCGAAGAGCAGGGAGGTGATCGACATCGCTCCGGTGACGGCGATGCCGTACGCCGCGCTGAGAGCGCTCGAGCTGCGGAAAGCGAGCACGAGCACCAGACACCCCACCATGAGCGCCTTGTTGATCTCCGGGACGTAGATCTGCCCCGCCACCTTTTCGGAGGTGTGCACGATCTGCATGCGCGGCGAGTAGCCGAGCTGGATGCTCTGCTGCGTCAGCGAATACGCGCCGGAGATCAGCGCCTGGGATGCGACGATCGCCGCCAGAGTGGCGATGATGAGCAGCGGCCACTGGAAGCTCGGCGGCGCGAGCAGGTAGAACGGATTCGTGGCCGCCGCGTTGTCGCGCAATACGAGTGCGCCCTGCCCGAAGTAGTTGAGCATCAACATCGGCAGCGCGGCGATGAACCAGGCGAGGCGAATCGGGCGCTTGCCGAAGTGGCCCATGTCGGCGTAGAGCGCCTCGCAGCCGGTGATGCAGAGGACGACGGCGCCGAGAGTCAGGAAGCCGGCGATCCCGTGGTTGAGGAAGAAGAGGAGCGCGAACCAGGGATTGATCGCCAGCAGCACGGACGGCGTCTGCGCGATGGACCGGGCGCCGAGCACGCCGATCGTCACGAACCAGACGAGCATGATCGGTCCGAACGTCGCCCCCACCCGCGCCGTGCCGAAGCGCTGGATCATGAAGAGCGCGAACAGGATCACGACCGTGATCGGGACGACGAGGTGCGCGAGCGCCGGGCTGCCGACTTCGAGCCCCTCGACCGCGCCGAGCACCGAGATGGCCGGGGTGATGACTCCCTCGCCGGCGAGGAGCGCCGCGCCGAACAGGCCGGCCGCGACCAGCGCGAACCGCTTCCTCTGCTCGCCGACACGGCGCTGCTGCTGCAGCAACAGCGCGAGCAGCGAGAGGATCCCGCCCTCGCCGCGATTGTCGGCCCGCAGAACGAATGCGATGTACTTGACGCTGACGACGAGGATCAGCGACCAGAGGATCAGCGAGAGGACGCCGACGACGTTGTCGTGCGTGGGGGCGATCCCGTACTCCGCCTTGAAGCACTCGCGGAGGGCGTACAGGGGACTGGTCCCGATGTCGCCGTAGACGACGCCCAGCGCGGTGAGGGTGAGCAGCGCGAGGCGCCTTCCCGTTGCCGGTGGGTGCTGGGCCTCGTGGTCGAGCTCTGTCGTCGTGAGCGTGTGGGCCGACATTTACGCGGTGAGACGTACGGAAGGGCCGAGGGAGCGATCTCCCTCGGCCCTTCACAAAGGTACGTCGTGGAACGCGTTACGGCAGCGTCCGACGCGGCGGCTCAGCGTGGGAGGCCGTCGATCTCCTTGGCGGCCCGCTCGAGAATCTCGGCGACCTTCTTGAGCAGCTCGGTGTCGTGCGCCGCCCCCGTCGCCCGGCTGTAGGTGGCCCGCCCGACGCTGCGGAACGCGGCGTGGACCTCGGTCATCGGCTCGTCGAGAAAGTGTCCGACGAGCTTGCTGATGCGATCGAAGATGTTGTCGACGGTGGTCTGGTTCTCCGCCAGATGGGCACGACCGGCGTCGGTGATCTCGTAGACCTTCTTCCCTTCGTCGCCGGGAACGATGCGGGTGTAGCCAAGGTCCTCGAGCAGCTGGAGGGTGGGGTAAACCGCCCCCGGACTCGGGGCGTAGGCCCCGCCGAACTTCTCCTCCAGCGCCTTGATGATCTCGTAGCCGTGGCGGGGCTTTTCCTCGAGGAGCCGGAGGACGACGTAGCGCAGGTCGCCCTGCTCGAACATCCGTCCGCCGCGCCAGCGCCCGCGCGGGCGTCCCTCGGCGCCGAAGAACCCACTCATGAAGCTGGCGTCCCAGCCCCACTTCCCGCGCACGCCAGGCGGGACGTGGCCGAAGAAGGGACGGTCGAAGCAGTCGTAGCCGAACATGGAGCACCTCCGCTGCCGGGCAGCGAGATATATCGTTGGCAACAAGATATATCTTGAGTTGTATCTTTGGCAAGAGGAGCGCAGAGCCCTCGATCCACGAAAAAGGGGTGCTGCCGAGCTGGCTCTGGCCAGCTCAGGCCGAATCGTCGGCGGCGGAACCCGGCACATCGCTTGCTTTCCCAATGGTCCCCAGCACGACCTTCCATTCAACGAGGATTTGCAATCATGGCAGACGATCTCGGAACGGACGGGCTCGAGAACCAGGTCAAGGGTGCGGCCAAGGAAGTCGGCGGTAAGGTCCGCAACGCGGCCGGCGGCCTGACCGGAGACACCAGCGAGCAGATCAAGGGGAAGGCTCGCGAGATGGAGGGGAAGGCGCAGCGGAAGATCGGCGAGGCCGAGGAAGACATCGACCGCGACACCTGATTCTTCCAGACAACTGATCCGAGAGGGGGCGGGCGCCAATCGGGGCGCCCGCCCCCTTTCATCGTTCCGTCATCCAGCGCACAGGGATCCGTCATGCGGGATTCAGGAGAAGCTCATGGCGAGCTGTGCGATCGCTAACCCGCCCGTCACGAGGGCTTAAGGCTGAGGTGGTAATCTCGCCGTGCAGTCGTCACCACGACCACTACACGGAGAGGAACAATGCTCAACGTCCTGCTGGAGTCGAAGGCAGCTCGCACGAAGCGGATGGGCGGCACGCTGACGAGCGTGCTGGTACACGGGGCGATCATCGCCGGTCTCGTCACGGTCGGCATGAGGCCGAAACCGGTCGACGCGCACATCCCCGATTTCCCGAAGGACCCGCCGATCTTCCGAATTCCGGTCCAACCGAGGCCCGACACTCCGAGGGGTGACGCGACACCTTCGCGTGCAGTCCATCCGATCGCGCCAACGCCGATGCTGCCGCGAGTCGAGTCCGTCCCGCCTGGAATACCGCCGGTCGACCTCTCCGCCGCGCCGATCACGGACGCGACGGAATTCTCACGCGGTGTCTCGACGGGAAACCGTGCCACCGACGGACGCGGACTCGGCGGACCTCTCGATGGTGTGCTCGAGGAGAGCTACGTCGACCGCCCGCCGCACATCCTCGGCACTCCGCCCCTGCCGGTCTTTCCGACCGCGTTGCGGGAGCGCGGCGCACATGGACGCGTGTCCGTGCAGTTCGTCGTCGACACGCTCGGCCGCGCCGAGATGAGCGGCCTGCGCGTGGTCGAGGAGAGCGACCCGCTGTTCGCGCAGTCGGTGCGCGCCGTGCTGCCGCGCTATCGGTTCTCCCCCGGTGAGGTCGGCGGCCAGAAGGTGCGCACGCTCGTGCAGCTGCCGTTCGATTTCACGCTGGTACGGTGAGCGCCATGGACGATGCCTCACGCACGTTGCGCGTCGCACCAGCGCTCACGAAGGAGATCAACGTCACGCCCATGATCGACGTGCTGCTCGTGCTGCTGATCATCTTCATGGCGGCGATCCCGAGCATGCGAAAGTCGATCGACGTGCAGCTGCCCGACAGGAGCGTACGCACCTTCGGTGATCAGCCATCGATCGTGCTGGAGCTCGACACGGCCGGACAGTACGCGATCAACGGATCACGCATTCCGCATGATCTGCTCGCAGCCCGTCTCCACGCGATCTACGACGAGCGCCCGGAGAAGGTGCTGTTCGTGAAGGGGAGCGGAAAACTGAAGTACGGCGAGATCGTCGCCGCGATGGACGTTGCGCGGGGGGCAGGGGTGAAGGTGTTGGGAATACCGTAACACACCGATGGGGTCGCCTAACAAATGTTCGCTTGCGTTGGTCCAATGTGGAGATCGATGGGCGGCTGGTACCCTCCATCCATCTTCAACCGGAGACAACCTCGTGCGTCTCGGTACCCGAATGCTCGTGCTTGCCTGCGGCGTGGCGGTGGCATCGCCCGTGGGCGCGCAGAATACGACGAATACGACGAACGACGCGTATGTGACCGACATGGTCGACCACATGACCGAAGCATCGCGTTGGAGCTTCTCAGGCAACCTTGAAACCAGCCGCTACGGAACGTTTCTGATGCAGAACGTGCCGGCCGGCGAACGGGCCCTGCGCGGCGAGCGCCAGCTCGGTTGGGGGCTCGGGGCCGGCTTCGACATCAGCGATCAGCTCGGCGTGCGCCTCGGTTGGACGTACACGAACACGAACATGCAGTTCAAGGACTTCAGCGGATCAGGATCCGAGTTGCTGGATTCCGGCGATCTCGGAAAGCTGAAGAGCAACGTCGCCGCGCTCGACATCGTGCACTACTTCGTGGGCTCGCGCTCGCTGGTCGCGCCGTACGCCGGTGCCGGCATCGCCGGCGTGTGGTCGTCGCTCGGTACCGAGGGACCGACGCTGATCACCCCGGGCGGCTCGCAGCAGTTCAACGTGGGCATCACGGCGAACATCGGAGTGCAGGTCCGTCTCATTCCACAGCTGTTCGGCCGCGTCGAGTGGAATTCCATGGGCACCCACAACCCATTCAACGGCAACCGCTCGTACAAGGCGTCCTCCGGAGACACCTTCGACGAACCGTCGCGAGTGGCGAAGACGGAATGGCGCTTCGCGGCAGCGTACTATCTGGGCAAGGAAGAGAAGAAGCCGGCCGTGACCGCGACCAACACGCGGTGAGTCGATCGGCACGATCCGGATGGCGGCGCAGGGTGAGGGCGCTCCCGGCTGAACGTTGAAGCCGTGGAGTAGTGAGAAGGAAAACGGCCTCGGGATTCAATCATCCCGAGGCCGTTCGTTTCAGCGCAACGCGCCATGCGCACCGGCGCGCTACTCGTACCTCAACGCCACGATCGGATCCAGCCCCGCCGCGCGGCGCGCGGGCCAGACGCCGAACACCACGCCGACGACGGCGGAGAACACGAACGCCGCGGCGATCGCGCCGCCCGAGATGATCGTGTTCCACTGGAAGAACTTGCTCATCGCCGTGGCACCTCCGCTGCCGACCAGCGCGCCGATGAGACCTCCCAGCAGGCAGAGCACGACGGCCTCGATGAGGAACTGCAGCAGGATGTTCGATCTCGTCGCGCCGAGCGCCTTGCGGATGCCGATCTCGCGCGTGCGCTCGGTGACGGAGACGAGCATGATGTTCATGATCCCGATGCCGCCGACCAGCAGCGACACCGCCGCGATCCCGCTGAGCAGGTAGGTGAACACCTGCGTCGTCTCGCCGAGCGTGTTGAGGAAGTCGGCCTGACTGCGGATCATGAAGTCGTCCGGCCGCCCCTGCGGGACGCGATGCTCGCGGCGAATGACGCGCTGGATGTCCGCCATCGCGTCGGGGATCTTGGCCTCGGACTCGGCGAGCACGCTGATCGACCGGAGCCGATCGCTACCGAAGAGACGGAAGCGGCCGGTGGTGATCGGCACGAGCACCTGGTCGTCCGGATTCCCGAACGGCGTCGACTGACCCTTCGACTTCAACACGCCGATCACGGTGAACTGGATGCCGCGGATGCGCACGGCCTCGCCGATGATCGCGTCGGGCGAGTTGATGCCGAGCGTCTCGAGCACGGTGGGCCCGAGCACGGCGACGCGCTGACGTCCCTCGTCCTCCGTGCGCGAGAACATGCGGCCGGCTTCGAGCTGGTACTTGCGCACTTCGAGGTAGTTCGACGTAGTGCCGACGACCGACGTGTTGGTGTTCTGATTCAGATACTGCACCTGCAGGCGCGACGTCATCTCGGGCTGCACGGCGGTGATGCTCGTCGAGCGCTCCTCGATCGCCGCGGCGTCGTCCATCGTCAGCTTCATCGACTGATCGAAGCTGACCCCCATGCCGCGCTGCTGGCCCGGCATGACGGTGAGCAGCGTCGTGCCGAGTGAGCTGATGCGGTCCTTCACCGCACTCTGCGCGCCGGTGCCGAGCGCGACGACGGCGATCACGGCGGCGACGCCGATCACGATGCCGAGCATCGTGAGCAGCGACCGAAGCTTGTTGGCCCGCAGAGCGCCGAGCGCGACGCGGATGATCTCACCGATGAGCATGGAAGTCTCCCGTTGGAGTGCGACGAGCGATCACGGACCGCGTCCGCCGCCGCCGCCGCCGCCACCACCGCCGGCGGCACCACCAGCACCGGCGCGACCACCACCAGCGCCACCAGCACCACCGGCGCCGCCGCCACCTCCGCCGCCGCCCTGCTGGTTCATCCCAGGCACGCCGGTCTGCTGGCGAATGCGATCCTGGTTCTGCTGCCGCTGCGCCTGGAGCGCCGCCGCCGCCAGCATCGCGACCTGCTCGCCTTCGGTGACGCCGGAGACGACCTCGGTGTAGTCGAAGTTGCTCGCGCCGAGCAAGACTAGGCGCGGCTCGAACGTCTCACCCTTCTTCACGAACACGAGCCCGGGCCGGCGGCGCGTGCCGCGAGGCTGACCGCCGCCCTGCAACCCGGCGCCAGCGAATCCACCTCGCGCGCCTGCCTGCGCACCGGCCGGCGCGGCGGCGTTGCCCGCGCCGCGCTGCTGTCCGGCCGCCGCGGCACCGCTCGGAGCGCCGCCGGCGCCGGCCGCGCCGCCCTGGAAGGCACGCCGGCGGCACGCGCCGGCGATGCGCGCGTCCACCCCGAGCGCGGTGTAGATCGCCTGGCTCTGGGCGCGCATCGCGTCGCGATCGAGCTCGCCGCTCATCATCTTCTGACGCAGCGCATCCAGCTTCGCGGCCTCGGCCGGCTTCTTCGCCATCGCCGCGGTGACGGCGGCGCACTGCGCGTCGGTCACGTCGGGCATCTGGAAGCCCTGGCCTCCCGGGCCGCCGCCCTGCGCGCCCTGCTGCGAGAGCGCGACCTCGCCGCGCGACGTCTGCGTCAGGCCGCCCGCCGGAGCGTCACCGCCCTGGCGCTGGCCGCCGCGGCCGCCGAGCGACGCCATCTGCGTTGCCACGGCCGAGCGCACGGAGTCGGCGTCGAGCCCGAGCATCGGCGCGGTCGCCGCGGCCTCACGCGGGTTGCGCACCGCGTCGTTCGGCACCGCCAGCACGTTCGTGCGCTGATCCACCAGCACGCTCGTCTCGCCGTTCATCCCCGGCTTGAGCAGTCCCTCGAGGTTCGCCAGCGTGACCAGCACGGGGAACATCGTCACGTTCTGCTGCACGACCGCCTGGGGCTCGATCTTCTCGACCGTGCCGGTGAAGCGCCGGTCCGGATAGGCGTCCACGATGACGGTCGCCGATTGACCGGGCTGCACCTGCCCGATGTCGGTCTCGTTGAACAGGGCGCGAATGCGCACCGATCCGAGGTCGGCCATCTTGAGCAGCGTCGTGCCGCCGCCGAAGGCGCCGGTGGCCGACGTGATGACGGTGCCGAGCGAGACGGTCTTCTCGATGACCGTCCCCGCGACGGGCGCCCGCACGGTGGCGTCCTCGAGCCGCTGCTTGTTGATGTCGAGCGAGGTGCGCGCCGCGACGAGCGCCGACTGTGCGTTGGCGAAGTCCAGCTGCGCCGTCTCGTGCTCGGAGGCGGTGATGATGCGGCCCTTGAACAGCTCGTCGGCGCGGCGCTTGGCCGCACTGGCGACCTCGAGCCGCGACTGGGCCGCCGACAGCGCGGCGGCCGCCTGGTCGTACTGGTTCTGCACGTCCCGCGTCTCGATCTGCACCAGCAGGTCGCCCGGCTTCACCTGCGTGCCCGTCTCGACGGGCATCTTCACGATCTGGCCGCCCGCCTTCGACTTCACCTCGACGATGTTGATCGGCTCGACGACGCCGGTGGCGGAGGCGTCGATCACGATGTCACGACGCTGGACGGCCTGCGTCGAGATCGGGAGCGCCTTGTCGTTCTTGCCGCCGCAGGCGGCGACGATCAGCAGAACCGCGAGAGTCGAAAGCTTGCGCACGGGGAACGGATGAGAAGAGGTCACTGGAGCTCCTGGCCGACGAGCGACTCGAGCTGCGCGCGGGCGACGCGGAAGTCCTGGCGAGCCTGGATGAGAGCCAACCGTGCTGCATCGAGCGTGCTCTGGGAGCTGAGCACGTCGAGCAGCGTGGAGGCGCCGAGGGTGTACCGCTGCCGCTGGACGCGCAGGTCCTCGACCGCCGCGGTCACCGAGACCTGCTGCAGCGCGATGCGCTGCTGTGCCGTGCGGAGCGCGGCGATCTGCTGGACGAACGTCTGTTCCGCGCCGAGTCGCGTGTCGCGCACGGTCGCGTCGGCGATCTCGGCCTGCACCCGCGCCTTGTTGAGCGCGTCCTCGCGCTGATAGTTGTTGAACAGCGGATACGCGAGGCGGAGGCTGACGTTGTTCGTGTACGCCAGCGACTGGTTTCCGACGCCGTAGAATTTGTCGAAGCCGTTGCCCGATCGCTGGAAGGTGAGATCGATCGTCGGGAGGTATGGCGTCCGCGCGGTCCGAAGGGCGGCACGCGCCGACTCCCGCTGCGCCTCCGACTCGCGCACGCCGGGCCCCTTGTCGAGCAGACCAACGAGCGCCGCGCTGTCGATCGGCGTGAGCGCGAGGTCGAGCGTGTCCGACGGCTGCGCCGTGATCGGGGTGGACGACCCGACGAGCCGCGTGAGCGCGGCGCTGGCGACGCGGAGGTTGTTGCGCGCCGTGATGAGCGCGAGCTGTGCGTTGCCCACCGCCACGAGCGAGCGGAGCGAATCGGACAGCGTGGCGACCCCCGCCCGGGTGCGGGCGATGGACGCCTTCATCTGCTCCTCCGCCTGCTCGATCTGCGCGCGTGCCGCGGCCTCCGACTCGCGCGCGGCAAGGATGCTGTAGTACTGCGTCTTCACCTGCAGCGCGATGTTGAACCGTTCGCTCACCTCGTTCGCCTCGGAGGCGCCGATCTCGTAGCGCGTGCGCCGGATCTCACCGAGGCGGCGACCGCCGTCGAACAGGTTGAGCGTGGACGAGAAGCCGGTGCTGTAGCTCCACGGCTGCGGCGCGAGGTAGGGCACCAACCTACCCTGCGAATCGAAGCGATCGCCGGACTGGTTGACCTGGCCCATCGTGAAGTTGAGGCTCGGAAACAGCGCCGCGCGCGCGGCGCGCGAGCTCGATTCGGCGTTGCGCACCTGCCCGCGCGCCTGCACGGCGGTGAGGCCGTTCTGCTGGGCGAGCGCGACCGCCTCCTTCAGCGGGATGGGACGCGCCGCGAGCGTGTCGGGGGCCTGCGCGCGCAGGAGGGCGGGCGCGAGAAGGAGCGCGAGCGCGCTCCTGAAAAGTGTGGTGGGCATCATGGCTACTTACCGCAGGGGGGCTTCTGGCGTTGGCGATCGGCGGCGTGGCGGGCCTGGTCGTCCTTGCGGCGCGCCTCGAGGCGAGCGTGCTGATCGGGGGTGAGCAGGCGATCCATCCGCAGCCGCGAGGCCGCCTTGATGGAATCCAGCGCGGGCTGGATGGTCTTCACGACGCTGTCCATCCGGCAGTTCCGGTCGTCGAGCAGCGAATCCAGGACCGGACGCTGCTGGACGGTGATGCCGATGTCCTCGTAGAACTGCGCCCGCCGCTGCGCGGGCGTGAGCTGCTCCTGGCGGAAGACGCGGTCGGCCGAGAAGCCGAGCACGCCGCCGACGAGGAGGGCGCCGAGGAGGAAGGCGAGAGCCTGTTGCTTGGGTCGCTCCATGGATGGTCTCAATGCGACAGCATGTAGTCGAGCGTCGCGTCGCCATCGGCGACGGACGAGGTCCGCGCCGCCGTCTCGACGGACGGTGGCGCTGCGGAGATGACGCTCGCGTAGGCGTTGCGCGCCTCGAGCCGCTGGGTGTGGACGACCGCCGCGCCCGCGACGAGCACGAGGATGGCCGCGGCGGCGAGCGCCGGCCGGGCCATCTCGGCGAGTGCGGACCACCATCGCTCGGCGTGTGCGCCACGGGCAACATGGGCGAGGATGCGTGCCTCCAGCGCGGACCAGTATCCCGGATCGCTCGGGGCGGCGTAATGCGCGCGCAGCGACTCGGTCACCTCGTATTCGCTCGGCGTCCAACGATGATCGGTCATGAGGTACTCCTGATGTTCTGCAGAAGCCGGCGGAGGGTGGCGCGGGCGTGATGAAGATCGGAACGGGCGGTGCCTTCGGGAATACCGAGCGTGCGCCCGATCTCCCCATGGGTGAAGCCTTCCACGTCGTGCAGGACGATCACGGCGCGCTGCCGGTCAGTGAGATGCAGCAGCGCTTCCTTGAGGCGCTCGCGCAGCTCGCCGGACTCCGCGGGGTCGCGGAAGGGAAGCGCGATGTTGTCGGGCAGCTCGTCGGCATCGCGAACCTTCCGCCGGCGGACGAGATCGAGCGCGGCGTTCGCCATGATCCGGTACAGCCACGCCCCGAATGGCTGGTCGGGACGAAACCGGTCGAGCGCGCGGTGCGCGTGAAGGAAGCCTTCCTGCACCGCGTCCTCCGCATCCTCGTGCGACAGCACGATCGCGCGGACGACACTGTAGGCCCGCCGCTGGTGCAGCCGCACGAGCGCGGAGAACGCCTCGTCCGACCCATGTTGAGCCGCGATCACGATCGCACGCTCCGTCGGCGCCCCGTCAATCGGAGCGGACATTGACGGAGTCTCCAGCGTCGTGGTAGCGAGCATGGGCATGGCTGAGTGACGACATTGCTTCTACGGGGGGCGAGAGCGGACTGTTGACCCCTCAGCCGGTGACCGGCGTCCCGGCGAGCCCCAGCGATTCGGCGCAGCCTCGCATGGCCCCGATCACGAAGTCGATGTGCTCGTCCAGGTCGACTCCGAGGTCGGCTGCGCCGGCGATCACCTCCTCCCGGTTGACCCCTCGGGCGAACGCCTTGTCCTTCATCTTCTTGCGGACCGAGCGCGCGTCGACCTCGTGGACGCTCCGGGACGGGCGCACGAGCGCGGTGGCCGTGACGAGCCCCGTGAGCTCGTCGACGGCATACAGGGTCTTGGCCAGCCGGGTAACCCTCGGCACCCCCGTGTAGTTGCCGTGCCCGAGGATGGCCTCGAGGATGTCCTCGGGCCAGCCGCGCGCACGGAGGATTCGCACTCCTTCGGCGGGGTGCGCCTCGGTCGGCGAATGGGCCTCGTTGGGGAAGCGCTCGTAGTCGAAGTCGTGCACGAGGCCCGTGAGTCCCCAGCGCTCGGGATCCTCACCGAACCGCAGGGCATAGGCGCGCATCGCGGCCTCGACGGAGAGCATGTGCTTCCGCAGCGAGTCGCTGGCGGTGTACTCGTGGACGAGCGCGAGTGTTTCGTCGCGGGAAGGAAGCATGGGGGCGTTCGCGGGTGAGGACGTTCCGCGGTGGATTGCGGCGAACGAGGACGGGCAGACAGGATTACACGTGCCCAAGCGCTCCGTCTCCACTCAGAATACCCGGTCCGGCTCCGGTCCGCTTGGGAAAGGCCCCTTCCTTCGCAGCGTCCGACGGCGCGGTGGGGGTGACGAGGGACGGTTCCCGTTCAGCGTCCCGGCGATCCGCTCGCTCGTGGCGCTCGACCTCGCCGCCCCGGTCTCCTTCTTCGTGGGCGAGAACGGCTCGGGGAAGTCGACCGTGCTGGAAGCGATCGCGGCGGCCGCGCGGCTGCCGGCCGTCGGCAGCGACGATGTGCAGGCCGACGGGACGCTCGCGGCACAGCGGGAGCTGGGCGACGCCCTCCAGCTCGTGTGGAGCCGGCGCACGAAGCGGGGGTTCTTCCTCCGCGCCGAGGACTTCTTCGGCTTCACCAAGCGGCTGGCCGTAATGCGTGCCGAGCTCCAGGCGCGGCTGGCCGAGATCGAGCTGGAGTACGCCGAGCGTTCGGCGTACGCGAAGGGGCTGGCGTCTGGCCCGGTTCGGGCCTCGCTCGGGGCGCTCGAGACGCGATACGGGGTGGACCTCGACGCCAACTCGCACGGGCAGAGCTTCCTGCACCTGTTCCGCTCCCGATTCGTCCCCGGCGGGCTCTATCTGCTGGACGAGCCCGAGGCCCCGCTGAGCCCCCAGAGCCAGCTCGGGCTGATGGCGATGATCGCCGACATGGTGGCGGAGGACGCCCAGTTCGTCATCGCGACGCACTCACCGCTACTACTGGCGTATCCGGGCGCGCGGATCGTGTCGTTCGACGAGACCCCGGTGAGGTCGGTCGAGTACTCGGATCTCGAGAGTGTGAAGCTGGTTCGCGAGTTTCTCGCGGCGCCGGAGCGGTACCTTCGCGGGATCGTCTCGGGGGGCTAGCAAGGCGCTGCCGTACTATCTAGGAGGGCAGTGCCGTACTACTCCGTACTTCGTACTACGACGTACGTGGACCCGCGCGACTGCCCCGACGAATGCGCGGACGTCGCTCTATCGGGACGCTGTGTTCGTTCAAGGGGGTGAGAGTCGTGACTCTGACCCCCTTGAAGAGCGGCCTCCAAGAATTCGTGGGGCCGGTATGCCAGTCCGGGTACGGCGCCGTACGAGGTACGTAGTACAGCAGTGCCCTCCCTATTTTCGGCCCACCCTATTTCGTCGCCTCTGCTCCCGCCTTCTCGCCATGCTCTCCGGCGTACTTCGCGTTCGTCATCCGGACGATCCCGAACAGGACGACGAACAGCACGATGGCGCCGAGGATCAGGCCACTGAAGCCGGCCGACTTGTCGCCGGGTTGGGGGGCGCTCATGCGACCCTCACCTTGTTCATGACATCGTTCTTCTTGATCTGCTTCATCACGTCGAGGCCGTCGGTGATCTTGCCGAACACGGTGTGAACTCCGTTGAGGTGTCGGGTGTTCTGCTCGGAGAGCACCATGAAGAACTGGCTCCCGCCGGTGTCCTTTCCGGCGTGGGCCATCGATAGTGCCCCAACGTCGTGCTTGCGCGGATTGCCCGCCGTCTCACACTTGATCTTGTAGCCGGGACCGCCGGACCCGATGCGCGGATCTCCCTCGGGGAGGTCGCGCGAGTAGGGGTCGCCGCCCTGGACGACGAAGTCGGGGATGACGCGGTGGAACTTCACTCCGTCGTAGAAACCCGCGTTGGCGAGCTTCTCGAAGTTCTCGACGGTCTTCGGCGCGTCCTGATCGTAGAGCTCCGCGGTGATGGTGCCGCGGTTGGTGTCGAATGTGGCTGTCTTCAACGGGCGTCTCCACACGAGTGAGTCGCCAAAGTATAGTTGCGCCGAGGTGTGGCGGGCTACCGGTTCGCCCGGGTCCACGTCACATCGGCCGACACCGGACACGCGGAGCGCGCGTTGCCGGTGCCAGCGCTCGTCGTTCCATCACCCGATGCCGCGGGAGCTGATGCGTTTCGTCACGCGTGCCGTCTCTCTCGTCGCCCTGCTCGCCTGCGGTGGCGACGGCGGATCGCCCGGCCCCATCGCGCCGACGGGACCGATCGTGACGACGATCGTCGTCACGGCGCCGGGGATCCCGCTGCAGGTCGGCGGCAGCGTCACCCTCTCGGCGGAGGTACGCGACGAGACGGGTGCGGCTATGTCGGGGAAGACGGTGACCTGGACCTCGGCGAACGCGACGGTCGCGACCGTCACGAGCGCGGGGGTCGTCACCGGCACCGGACCGGGCACGACGACGATCAGCGCCACCGCGGACAACAAGAGCGGGTCGGCCACCGTCACGGTCGCGCAGATCCCGGTCTTCGCCGTGACGATCGCTCCGCTGACAGCGCCGGCCGTGGCGGGTGAGACGACGCCGCTCACCGTCGTGGTGAGCGACCGGGATGGGAAGGCACTGGATGGGCGACCGGTCACGTGGAGCTCGTCGGTCCCGCTGGTCGCGACAGTGGATGGGTCGGGGCGACTCGTCGCGGCGAGCCCCGGCGTCACCGACGTCACGGCGAGGAGCGAGGGAGTGACCGGGACGCTCGCCGTCACGGTCACGCCACCGGCCGGAAGCGTGGCGCCGGTGATCACGTCGATCGAGCCGGCCACGCTGGCGCCCGGCACCACGGCGAGCGTGCGCGGCACGGGGTTCCTCGGCACCGCGAACACGGCGGTCACGGTGGCGGGGATCTCGGCGACGGTGCTGGGCACGACGCCGACCGAGCTCACGGTCGCCGTGCCGGCGGCGGGTCTCCCGTGCCGGAGCACGCAGCCCGCGCCGGTCGTCGTGGCGACGGTGGGAGGGATGGCGACGGCGAGCCATCCGCTCGCGGTGGCGCGCACGCGCACACTGGCCGTCGGCGAGAGCTTCGTCACCGATGCGTCGGGCGACATCGGCTGCAACGAGCTCCCCGCCGGCGGCAGCTACGTCGTGAGCGTCTTCAACGGCGCCAACGCGACGTCGGGCACGGTCCGGTACGAGCTGCGCGGGAGCGCGGGTGGTCCACTCGCATCGCGGCTGCCGGCGGGCGGTGGAATCTCCGTCGGCGAATCGCCGGCCCGCAGCGTCTTTCACAACGCCGGATCAGCGACCGCACAGGCGCACCTCGACCATCTCGATGCCGACCTGGACGTGCTCCGACGGCTGGGCGCACCGCGTCGGAGCCGGCTCGCTCCTTCGTACTCGCGCGCCGCGATGCCGCAGATCCCCCTCACCATCGGCATCACGGTGCCGATCAACTTCCACTACAGCTCATGCACGGCGGCCGGCGTCTCGCCCATCACGGCGCGCGTCGTCTTCATCGGCGCTCACTCGATCGTGCTGGAGGACATCGCGGGGCCGCTGGCGGGGAAGATCGACGCCGATCTCACCGCGATGGCGCAGGAGTTCGAGACGATCTCCTATCCGCTGCTGCTCAACTTCGGCAATCCGTTCGCCCGCCACGCCGGCGGGGAAGCGAACAGCCGCATCCTGATGCTGTTCACGCCGAAGGTGAATGCGATCGGCAGCAACCTGCTCGGGTTCGTCTCGGCGTGCGATCTCTATCCCCTGTCGCAGGACCCCTCCGTCGCCGGGAGCAACGAAGCGGAGATCTTCTACGCGCGCACCGTGACCGACACGACGGCGGGGAGCGCGTCGCTGAACGGTCGCTCGCAGTGGCGCCGGCAGATGCCGGCCACGATGATCCACGAGGCGAAGCACATCACGTCGTACGCCGAGCGGCTGTCGCGCGAAGCGACGCAGTTCGAGCAGGTATGGCTCGAGGAAGCCACGGCGCAGGTGGCGAGCGAGTTGTTCGGCCGCGCGATCCGCGGCAACACGTGGCGCGGCGACGCGACCTATCGCCAGACGGTGTACTGCGAGTCGCGTCCGACGACGGCGGGATGCGCGGACGGCGTCATCGCGATGACGAACCACTTCGGCTTCCTCGCGAGCTATCTCATGAGCTTCGAGTCGAAGTCGATCCTGAGCGGCTCGGACGACAGCGACATCTACGGGAGCGCCTGGCTGTTCGCGCGGTGGCTGCTGGACACGTACGGCGGCGACGACGAGGGCGCGTTCCTGCGCCGGCTCGTGCAAACGGGCAGCCTATCGGGCACGGCGAACGTGGAGGCAGCGTCGGGCCGACCGTTCCCGCAGCTTCTCGCCGAGTTCACCCTGATGCTCGCCGCGGACAACCTGCCGACCGCGCGCGGGCCGTACGCGGAGCCGAGCTGGAACCTGCCCGACATCTTCCAGGGGCTGACGGAGCTCGACTCGCGGCCCCCGGCGCCGCTGGCGATGCGCCAGAGCACGGGCGGGGCGATCGCGGTGTCGGGGCGGAACGTGAAGGGCGGCAGCGCGATGCTGATGCGGATCGGACCGATCGCGCCGGGCGTGACGCAGCTGCTCGAGCTCAAGTCGACGCCGACGACGCCGCTGGCCGCGACGTCGACCGTCGGGCTCGGGGTGCTGCGGGTGGAGTAGGACACGAGTAGCCGGCAGCGGTAGCTGGTACATGTAGGGGGTATTGGTACCGAGTACCTGTACGGGGTATTCGTACCGAGTACCTGTACGCTCGAGCCGGCGCATCGAGGCTGTCGCCGCGGTACCCGGGGATGCGTGACAGTACCGGTACCGATGTACCCTGTACC
>Ga0068859_100003494_pt1 | contig 15997 bp, 26 predicted proteins | sample KBSSwiS22_FD_66585 | JGI IMG/M metagenome (GOLD analysis project Ga0068859, IMG submission 66585) | Switchgrass rhizosphere microbial communities from Kellogg Biological Station, Michigan, USA - KBS Switchgrass S2-2 | ecosystem: Host-associated > Plants > Roots > Rhizosphere > Soil ...
GGCGGCGTCGGCGGCGGCGTCGGCGGCGTAGGCGGCGGCGTAGGCGGCGTAGGCGGCGGCGTAGGCGGCGGCGGCGGCGTCGGCGGCGGCGTCGGCGGCGGCGTAGGCGGCGTAGGCGGCGTAGGCGGCGGCGTAGGCGGCGACGGCGGCGTCGGCGGCGGCGGCGGCGGCGGCGACGTAGGCGTCGGCGGCGGCCCTACGGGCCGCCAAAAATTCTTCCGCACCTACGGTGCGGGTGATAGAATCCTCGATTAAAGACGCAACATTACGTATAGCAGCCGTCGCCGCCCCACTCTTTGCAAACTGCACAACGCCGTCGGCTGAATCAACAAGAAGCCACACGAAAAACCTTTTCCACACGACAGACAAGTCTTTACCCACCGGTACGGAAGATAAAAAGGCCAAAGGGAACGCCTTTGAATCAGCGACAGTAAGCCCCTCGAATATTCGGTCCTCCAGCCGGGCTATTATAATCGGTATACCCAGCTCTGCTTGGTACGCGCCGTGGTCGTATTTGTCCAGGGTACACCACACAGCACACCCCTTACCGCCCTGACCGGTAGCGCCTTGTACAATCTCGTCGGCCGCAGCGTGACTGCGCACACGGGCCAGATATTTTTCTTTAATAGCCGGGTCAGAATGAAAGCTTAATAGCGACATAAGTTGTTGATTTATAGTTATAAAATTAGTCCTCAAACATATCTAGCTGTTTCATGGTGTACCCATCCCCAACGGGCGGTACATACTTATCACCACGCTTCGTAAAAACTGCTGTCACAGCAAACCGGCCGCGCGGACCGTTTTTAAACTGAGCGGGAGACAGCAAATCCCTGTTAATTAAGGCTGTAATAGTACCGCCACTAACAGAATCGTCAGGAGTAAAGCCGCTCTTATCGTTAGGCTTTTGCCAGTAACCGCCAGGGTACCGAACTATACACCCAAATTTCCTGACAATAAGCAGACAACGGTCCATTTCAGCGGTAAGCCTCTTTGTCATTTAAAGGAACGGTTTTTTTTATTGTTAATCCGCCTTGCCAGTCGCAGCAAAGCGGTAAGTCTATTTGCAGTCGCCTGTACCTCATCCAGTGACAGACTGATATCCAGCTCCCAGTCACCGCTGGTAAGCGTCAGAGAACCCCCTACAATTTCCGGTCGCAGGTTGCTGATAGGCCATACGCTCACCTTGTCAAACGTCAAATCCCCCAGCTCGCCAGCAAGGTCAAAGCCTATAGGATAACCGCCCAACGTTAGCTCAATTGCTGCCATATCAGTCTTTTTTAGGAAATAAGCGTTTCAGGCGGCCGACCTCCTGAATGATAAAGGCAGTGGTAGCCCCGGCCTTTGGCCCCTTTAGGACAGCGTGACAGACTTCGTTGCAAACAACCAGTGTCAACGGCTGCTCTACACCCTCCCACAACTTTACATCGGCTTTCAGGGCACCGGTAGGCTTTATATTGCCGCCGCAGATATTACAGTGCATGGGCGGAAATTCATCGGAATAATCAAACGACTCAAATTTCAGGTCGGCCGCAGTCGGCAGTTTTTGTTTCATGTAATGTATTTAAAGGTTATTAGAAGCGATTCCCGGGCACCCGGCCCGAACAAGGGTACTACCCCTCAATTTGGTCAGATACAGCCGTAGGCGGCTCCTTACGCAGCAATATGGTATCTGCAAGGGCTGTATACTCGTCAATCAGCACCCCCATTTCAGTATGCGCCTGGAAATGGATGTTAAACAGGCGTTGGTAAAACTGCTCGATGTCAGTATCCATCAGCGGGTACCCGTTGCTCCGCGGGCGCTGATTGAACAGGCGCTGGTAGTAGAACATCTTTTCCTTATGAAAGATGTGGGTATGCTGCAAATTGGCGATTGTCGCGGTTATTTCAGAATAGGCCATATAAAAGGATTTTAGTGATAAAATAAAAAGGGAGCCCTGGCAGGGCTCCCCAAAACATTTAGGCGATGGTAACAGTGTAAACGGCTGTGATAGCCCAAAAAACGATGGATGCGATAACAGCAATGCGGATAATTGTGTCCTTTTTCATTGTTAGAGAATTTTAGTTTGATAGTACGATTAACAACACAAAGATGAAAAGATTCGGTGACACCTGCAATAGCAAATGTACGTAGTATTTCTACGAAAAAGCCCCCTGTAGACACAGCGGGCTTTGTTAATCGGATATTCTCTAAACAACTTGCGAATGCAATCTACGCTATCCCTGCCATACCTCCCACTCCTTCGCCCGGCGCTTTACAAGGGCGCTATTTTCCACCCCGCCGGCCATGACGTACCTCATCCACTGCGTTCCCAGGGCGGCATCATCGCCACTGTTGATATTATCAACCAGATTATCGGCATTGCCCGGCCCCAGGTTGTAGGCGAAACTCATAAGAGCTGCCCACTGGTTTGGGGATAGTTCCCGGGTTATCATTGGCCGCAGGTAAGCGTAATTAGCCTGTACCACTTCCCGCATATCCTCTAATGCCTGCTGCTTTGTGATAGTAATACCGGGTCCGGCTGCCTGTGTGCCGTAACCGATACTCCACCGGCTCACATCCCAGTAAGATGATGGGCTAAACCCCTCAAACTGGGGAATCAACCAGTCAGTGATAACGGTAATCTGCGATAGTGCAGTTGCTGCCATAGCGTTTTGTGTTAAAAACAGCAGGAGAAACCCCGCCCCTATGAGTATGAAAGGGGTTGCCTTATTCATGTAATCAAAATAACCCAGGGCACGGCTCCCTGGGTAGTGGGTGGAAATGGCCTGGAAGCAAAAATTATGTTGTGTACACGTCTACGTCGAGCGTTGCACCGGTCTGAACTGTCAGCGACAGAGCATCCGATGTGTTTTGTGCAATCTGTACTACCACGTTACCGGCGGTAGTGCCGTTCAGCACTGTAGCCTCAATTTTCAACCAGTGCTCACCCGCATTCGCAAGGGCATTGGTAAATACCGTTACCAAAGGACTGGGGATAACAGTACCCGCGCCCGTGTTGTACAGGATGGTTGTTACCCGTAGCAATGTTCCACCAGCAGGTGGTGCTATCAGGGTACGCACGCCACCGGTAGCACCTACGGAAATCGGTATCCACGCAACCAGTTTCTGTTTTTCATTGGCTGCAATAGGACTTGACAGACCCGAACTTACCAGGGCCGCGCTGCTGGTGATGACCAAATCAGCCGCGGTTGCAAAAAAACGTTTAATTGACAGTGCCATATAAAAGTGTATTTAAGAGTTTAAAATTACTTGTCCGCTTCCAACCCCCCACGCAGTTCGGCCAAATCCGCCATCTCCGCTGTGAGTAGCTGAATAGAGTTGTGTGCCAGTGCAACGCTGTTGGATTCCTTAAAGCATCCCGCGGCAACCGCACCATCCAAAACCTGCTGCATTATTTTCAGCGCCTCCTGTGTAGTTAGCTCCATTGTTACCATTTTTTACCAAGCCGGTATGTACCGGATTGTTCCGTTATCGTCAAATCCAATCCACTTTGTAGGGTCACCAGCTGTAGGAGCAGTAAGCAGCGTACCAATTGCAACGCCTGCGCCATCGGTCATGGCGACAACAGAGCGAAGCATGGAAGCAGCGTTCGAAAATGATATGCTGCCGTTTACCTGCAGCCGGTTCCCATTGTCCGCCGCCACTGCCGTAACACCTAAAATTATGTTCTGGTCTGCCCGTCCCAGTACTGCAACGTTTGCCACAGCAGAGGACATTGCAGTGCCTATCGTCGTTACGTTATTAAGAGAGGTTACCTGCGCCTTCGCTCCTATACATATCACAGACGACCCAACGATATTTAGCTGGTTGTTTTGGAAACCTATCAGTACGTTGTTGTCTCCCATAACCTGACCAGCAAGCGCCGTTGAACCCAGGACAACGTTTCCGGTACCGTGTGCACCGGGCAAACCGTTCGTCGCCCCCGCCTGATACCCTACACATACGTTGTCACTGCCCCCTGTGTTCTGTGAATAGGAACCCGAACCGATTACGACAACCCTATCGTAGTTGGAGCCAGCGCCGTGACCAGCATTCTGCCCAATACCTATGTTATCGTTGTTGGCTGTGGTAAACGCTAATGCAGCCTGACCTATGGCAACGCACCTCGTTCCGCTGATATTGGCAAATAAGCATGCATCCCCCAGGGCTGTATTGGCATTCCCGGTTGTATTGGCCATCAATGCACGAACGCCCACCGCTACGTTTTGATTGCCAGTAGTGAGCGCGGATAAAGTAGTAGCCCCGAACGCAGTACCACCAATACCAATGTTACTCTGCCCGGTTGTAGTCGTGGCACCTACGCCCACCCCTAAAAATATGTTCGCAGGTGTGAGGGTACGCATCTCAAAAATTGCCGCATTGACGGAATCCGTTACCCGGTAAAAAGGGTTGGCTATTGTCTGCCCGGCAGGGAGCTTTGTCAGCTCCTGTACACCATTCACGGTACCGATAATTTGCAGTTTACCTGTTAACCCTGCGTTGGACCCGATAACGAGATTACCCAAGCCGCTTAAACGTATATCAAATCCCGCCGTCGGTATCTCCCGGTTATTCAGCAGCACTGCCGCAACACCCCCCACATCGTTACCCAGCACAATCGCACCCGCGCCATCAACAGACGCACCATTGCGGGCGGAACCGATTACGAACGGCGGCCCGCTGGGATCTCTTTTCTGGTTGGTTATTACTGCGGTTGTGCCCAGTCCCATACTTAGTTTCTTTTATCGATTGTCTTTTCTACATAAAACAGCTGTACGATTTCCACCAGGGGAGCCACACCGGCTGTCGGCACCTGGAACGACAGGACAAGGTTACCCTTGTAAAAGTCGAGCAGATGCCCCGACAGGCTACGGGAATCACCCAGCGCAGTTGCAGGCGTGGCACTGGGGAAAACCACCATGTTATTTACCCGGGCGATTACGTCCCCGATGTTGGTAAACATGAAAGCAAAGCAACCCGTTACGAGGTCAATCTGCCCACTGGTATCGTAGGTATTTACGGTAAAGTTCCATTGACGGCCTATCTGCGCGTCAGGGTCCAATACATTCAGCAGGTGACTCATTTCTTATCCGTTTTTTCTGTACTTAAAAACTGCAAAATCAGTCGCAGTATCCGCCTTACCGTTTTCATTGCTTGCTTGCTTTACGTGTACTCAAATATGTAAATCCCCCTTTGACCACTGCCCCCACCACAATCGCCCCCAGTACCCAGGGAGCGACTTGCGAAATTATTTTCTGGTACCACGGTTTATTGGCCTCCGCCTCCGCAGCAGCAGCAGCCGCGGCCTTTTCCTCATCGGTCATAAGCCCTTGCGCTTCCAGCGCGTCAAAATTGTACATACCCGGCCCCCACTTCGTGTAATAAGGCTGCGCATTATCCGGCCAGTACATGAACCATGTTTCCCCCCGGTCATAGGTAGGATTAGGATCAAGCCAGGAGTATAACACCCCTATCGGTTGGCCGGTGCTGATACTATAGGCGGGCGCTGCATGGTCATTGGCATGCTGGTATACCGGGACAGTCCCCGCGGCAAAAATGGTTTTACCCACTAAATCGTATAAACTGTATGTTGTACCCGGCATGCTATTTTCGTTTTCTGTAATGCTGATACAATCGATACCCAAACACCCCCAGCGCAAGGCCACCCAGCGCCCAAGCGATAGAATTGGGTTCTTTTCTCAATCCCATCACCCAATCACTTGTGATGGTTTCACCGGAAGTAGATGCCCGGTAGTAACCGTCTGCCTCTGCCCGTACCATCGCCCCCTCAAAGAAATATTCCGGGTGCTCTGTGTCGTCGAAACTGACCTGCCCGGCATCATTCGCCACCTGAAGCCCCAGCAGCTGACCATCGGCGGCGACAAAGGACACCGCCGCCCCTGGTATCGGTTTTTCAGTAGTAGTATCTATGACGTAGATAGTGTATGTCATTTCAGCATGGTTAAGGCCATTTTGTACATATCCGGTTTTTTCTCCGCCAAATCGGCCAGCTTGCCCAGGTGGTCAACTATTTTCGGATCTACACGCCCCAACCGGTCCAGTATCTCACCCAGCCGCTCCGCCTCCGCCTCGCTAATCACCGGTTCGTCAGGCTCCGGCGCAGGTGTTGCAGCACCAGCACGCAGGACCGGCCTTGTACCGGCCAGTGTTACCGGCATGCCCACGGCTGCACCAGGGGAAAACCACGCCCTGGCCGCATTGATAACGCCTATCAGCTGCTCCGGCTGCTGTAATAACCCCATCAATACGTCACTTAGTGTCTCCTTTTTCTCCGGTTTATCAGCGCCTTCCAGCTTTTCCTTGATAATCTTCCCTATCTCACCCTCCACGTAGGCCGCCACCTGATTTTGTACCACGCTGCCTGTACCTGCGTACCGTACCGGTGAACCCACCCCGGACATGCTGCCTTCGTTCAGCTTAAAGCGAAAACTACCAGCGCATTCCGTTTTGGGCATGATATCGTTGTGGTCCTCAACATCCCGGTAAAAGTTCAGGGTATACTCCGCCGCTGTACCGCCTGCGGCCAGCTGGTCCAGGTAGTCCCCCAATTCTCCGGCACTGTCGCCGGTCTGTAGCAAGTTTCTACTGGCAAAAACTGCCCAGCAGTCAATGCCACGACCGCTGTACGCTTTCACAACGGCATCTTTCCCGTAAAACTGCACTGCTGCCATACCTGTTTGCTTTTAGCTGGGTCCGATTATTTCCAATCCGCTTGCGTCGAGCTTGATATACTCAACATCCAGCAGGACTGCGTAAGGTGCGTTGGCCGATACCGTGCCGTTGCTGAACTGTAAGAACGATTTTGACCAGTCCACATTCTCCCAGTTGTTGAACCGGGTCTGGTGGTAACGGTGTGGAATAGCACCCGCCGGTAAGGTCATATCGTTTAAGACCAGGATAGGCAGGTACACCGCCTTTTGCCAGCCTTCGCAATAGAGCACCAGCGAAATCTTCTGCAACTCCGCTACCGGTGCGTTCACGTTACCGGTGAGCGGTCCACGCACCAGCACATCGGCTGTTATAAGCCGCATCGCCTTTATGATAATGCGCTGCGTGGTCAGGGAGCGCAGCTGCTGTACATCGGGAAAAGGGACGTTACCCCTGCCGTTGGCAGGTACTATTACCTCAATCAGCTGTGACGGCCCCCGCGGCTCCTCCTGCACTAATATTATTTGATTGCGTGCCATTGGCTACAATGTTTTTACTGTTAAAAATCCCCCCGCGGTTACCCGCAGGGGACCGTATTAATAGGAGCGATGCCCCCAATTGTGCCGTTAGTTGATAACAGTGCTGTTTTGCGCCAAAACGCCGCGGCCCAGGAAGATCAAACGGGTAAACTCGTCCACCGTTGCCAGCACACCCGGCAAAATAACTTCCGGGATGGTGCTTTTGCTGCCGATAAACAGCAGGTTAGGCTCCGCGGTGATAGCGCCATCTTCCGCGCCGACAATCTGGTCATCCGGCGAACCAGCCCCCAGGGCGGCTGTCTGCTGCGTCTGCGGGCGGTACAGATGAGAAAACATATCACGGTATGGCACTACCACATCGTTGTTTACAGTCACCTTCAGAGAACTGTTACTGTACAGCGTGCCATCAATAGCAGCAGCAGCACCGGCGGTAAAGTCTACGATATTACCGTAGGTCCGCAGCTTGAAATTCACATCGGTGCGGCTCGCAGGCTTCGCTACGAAGAAACCGTACTCGCTTATCACCAGCGAATCCTGTAATTCCAGACGGTGCTCTGTCGGGAAAACGAAATTGGTGGAGTTGTTTTGCTGCTGGGTTACACCAAACACAAAACTGTTGTTGGCGGTATTCAGCTCCACTTCCAACCGGATGGTACCCTGTGATAGCTTACGGTTGTTAACATACGCCCAGCAGGCGGTAGAATCACCGCCAAAACTGCCTATCCAGGCTTCGTAATAGCGCTGTTTCGCCTCGTTGAACGACATGCGCGCCGTGTAGTTATTTTTCTGGTTCATTACTATGCAATTTTAAAGTTGAGATTTAAGATTCTTAAAGTTGCCACAGGCCTTAACCCATGCAACCGGCACCACAGGCCGCACCGGGACCGTCTACCGCCCCCATTACTTTGGAGGTACCGCTGCCATTGGGAACATATCCATTCGGCACACCGTTTACCCGGTACCCCGCCAACTGCGCAGGCGTTCCGGCCAGCTGCGCAGGCCGGGTACCGCCGATAGTGGGTACATTTTGGTAACCCCCCATACGGCGCCCGATAGCGGGTACCATCTGGTAACCGGAAATAATCTTCGCCTGCTTCAGTGCGCGTTTAATGCCAGCACCTGCCAGCACGCCACCGGCTACGGTTTTCACCATACCCATTGTACCCGCTTTCTTTTTGGATAGCAGCAGCAGACCACCCACACCCAACTGCGCACCTGTTACCAGGGTCGCGCCTACGCGGGTACCGGTGGTATTGGTTGCCGTTACGGGTACGGTGTTCAGCTTATCAATACCCCCGTTGATGGTATCAGCCGCGAAATAACCAAGCGCCAAACTGGCCAATGTGACCAGGGGACTTTTTGGATTTAAGGAGAGCGCACCCACCCGGCGGTGATGCCTTCTTTTGTGATGTTTCTTTGCCATTGTAGAATGGTTTTGTTTTTATAAAATACCGCGGCACCGCGGGTGTTTGTTTCTCTGTTACCCCAGGTGAATACTGGGACCGCCTGTTGGCAATGCCAATAGGGTGTTTATACTGGTGCTGGGGCTTTGCGCCGCCGACACCACCGTAGCATCATTGGAATTATTCAGGGCATTTATCAGCTGCGTAATAGCAGATATCCCCAAACCCGCCGCTGTCGCGTAGGCAAGAATATTTTGCGCTGAATTATCCCTGCTTGCATTCCCTGTGAGCAGCAACGTGCTGGGCGATGTTTGACTGGTGCTAATATTTTTCGGTCGTAGCGCCATATAGGCCAATATCCCCACGCCCGCCACCGCAGCCAGTCCCAGGAGCGTTTTTGAACTTCCGCCGCTACCACCTACCCGGCGATACTTGGTAACCGTTTTTGTCCGTACCCGTGTTTTTGCACGGGCGGCCTTTTTCGGCGCTGCACGTTTACGGCGCTTCACCTTACCCACCTTTTTCACCTTGTGGTAAATTTTGTATTTGGTCCCCAGGCTGCGGGAGGCCTTTTTACGGGGGGCCGCTTTTTTCTTCGCAGGCGCTTTGCGTTTTTTGGGCATGGTACCGGTGCGGTACTCCCGGCCCGCCTGCTTTTGCAAGGTGGTACGCTTTGCATTGGGGTGCTTTTTTTGCAGCACCTTCACCCGCGCATTTATTTTTTTCAGTGCATTGCTCATATCTAAAAGCCTTTTGATTGTGAATACAATTCCCACCACTTACCCAGTGACGCATCCCAGTTGGTTGTTGGGTTGCCATTGGTATCGTATGCGTAGGGCTGTGAGCCCGGAACACTCCAAAACTGTGTGTACACCATGTACCATTTTCGTAACGTCTCGCTGTCCGCTGCATTGATTGCCGCCGTCTGCTTTTCCTGCCCGGCATAGTACCCCAGCAAGGCTGTTCGCTCCTGGTCCTCTATGGTAGAGGTCGTACCGGTCGAGGGAGCAGTGGTTGCCGATGAACCTTTTTTACTCATGAAATACCATAACGCCACACCACCAACGATAACAGCGGGCACTACCAGACTTTTCTTTTTCAATGCCCCTACAGACTTGCTGTGTCGGTTGAGCAGGTACATCGCACCCAGCCCCACACCAATCAGCAGCAACGGGTGACATTTTTGTACCGGTACCCCGCCTGCGCTCTCATCCAATGCCGCCGCCGGGCTTTCGGGGGAGGTAACACCACCGTCAGCGATAACCGCAATATTGGCTGTTGTGGTCGAGCCGGAGGGCGCACCGTCCACATTTCCGCCACTGCTGGGGTATACAGCCTGTACAGGTGTTACAGGGGTGGAGAGCGTCTGCACCTGCACGCCACCCTCATCCGCGTTATTAAACGCAGCCAGCAGTATATCGGCATTGCTTGCCGCCTGCACTGTCTCAATACCCCCAATATTTTTTACTAATGCCATAAGTACAGTTTGTTAGATATTACCTAAAAAAATGCCGACCGGCGGTTGATTTTATTCAAAATTTTCGAGGCCGGCCTTAGTAAACATCTAATCGTCGTCAGAAAACCACCACAGTAACAGTAATCCTGCGGCTATCGCAACATACTTGAACGTGTCGCCGGTACTGGCACTTGCCGCCTCCTGTTCCTGCATCTGCTCTATAATCTGGTTCACGTTCGTAGAAATCCCGGTTTGTAAATTCACCTCGTCAATCGTCCCCTGGTTCATTGCTTTGTTAAAAGCATTGGCAAACAAGGTACCGACTCCCGGTATCAGCTGCGTGATATAGCGCATGACGTAGGAGTTAACCACTTTGGCAATTGCCCCTACATCGTCAATCCAGGAGTGTTCACTGGTTGGCGGCGGTGACCCGAAATCAATACTTTCCGCCACCTGCCCGTACAATGCCATAGTGTGCATTGCTTTTGGATCATTGGGCGACAAATACACCCCCGGTTGGTTACCCGCGTACAACTGCCGCGGGACAAATTTCCGGTAGGCCGGTACGGTCACAATCCCTTTGTTCACTACCGCCGGAACATCTTCCCACCAACCGTAGGCGCCGTTGTTATAACATTCCGGATTCCGGTAGTACTGCATGTACTGGATGAGGAAATCCGCAATCGATAGCCCGCTGCCATCGAAAGCCGTGTTGTAGGTAAACACGTTGTACGGTGTTTGCGAGTAAGTGTATACCCACAGCTGCAATGCAATCAGCATCCAGGCCAGCTGCTCTGTCGTCGGTGTGAAATTCGGAGGGACTGGCGTAAACTTAATCTTACCCCCTTCCATGTACGGTGACGGTAACCCAGCTGGGTAACCCGTTGGCAACGGTAGCGCCGTAGACGGTAAGCCCATCGAAGGGCTGCCGCTGCTGCCTATGGCCGCATTTTCAAAGAACAATTCCCCCTTTTCATTTACCCCCGCAATCGTAGGGGCAAAATCCACTTTTTCTGTCCATTCCCACACAGGCGTTTTTTCATCCGCCCCGGGGGTAGGGTCCACCCATATATCCCCCTGCTCCGTATGCACCACCACGAAAACGTGATAAGGTGTTTGTTGTAAAAGTTTGTACGAGGCAAAACAGTATTCCCAGTCTATTGGCACCCCTGTTTCCCTGCCAATTGCCCCCAAGCAACCACCTATAAACGATGCGTATGCCTTGCAGTCACCATACCCACGTGTCAAAATCCCTGTTGGCAACGAAATGATTTGCTTTTTCTCCGTTTCCTCCCTGTAGTGAATATTCTCCTTACAGAACCGGTACAGGTTATCACAAGTTTCTTGTATATCCCGCCCCTTGAAGTAATGCCCGATGGCATCATAGTACCCGGCAAACTCTGAATAAGCCCACACCATCGCCTGAATGATATCCCGTACGTCCTGGTCATCCTTCAGGGTAACGAACACCCCCCGGTAAGCTGGCAATTCACTAAGCAATAACTCCTTACTAACGTGCATAGCCGAATATTTTTAAACACCTACGGTGAAGTCAAGGTTTATCGGCACCTGGAACCCGTTCACATTGGCATTGCCCACCAACTTCATTGCCTGCTGGAAGTTCTTATACTGGAATGCCCGTATCAGGTCGTTGACAATGCCGATAATTTGCAGCGATATTGTCAGGGGAATGACAGTTTGGCTGTTTCCTGGGATGGTTGCCCCGGAAAAGTTACCCACATTCCCTATCAGGGTATCGTTGCTCGACAGATTCCCCCCGATGCTGTTTAGCAGCAGGTCGGCATTGCTGGTATTTTGAACGATTAATTCGAAAGTGATGGTAGGAGTAGTACCGACGAAATCCATTGAGACGACATTACCAGGAGAAAACACCAAATGCCCGGCTGCGGAGGCCTTGCGGTACAAAAAGTACCCAACTGCCAGGGCTGCTGCCCCCACAAATAAACCGGTTGAACTTCTCATTTACACATTGGTTTTCGGTTTTCGCATAAAATCGGTCCTGCCTGGGCAAACATACGATGCCGACCGGGCAAAAAAATAACCCCGGGTTGTCAAAACCCGGAGTTATCCACATTCCCACCTTTTTTGTGTGGAAATTTTCTACTAGCTTGCCGTACCGCTACGCAAGGCAGGCAGCCCCCCTAAAAAAGTGTTCCACGTGCAACGTCTGGTAATCAATATTTTGTGGAAAACTTCTATTTTAATCGTATTCGCCATTGACAAACTATAACACCGGGCATTTCTTCAGGACGCCACCCGCCGTTTCTCTGCACAAGCAGGTAGTCTACGTACGAATACCGCATCCAATTCCAACAAATTGTACGCCCCCCAAAGAATACAGGTGATAATGATATTGCAGTAGGTATCATTGTTAGTCGTTATTTATCTGTGGAACAATCGTTACCTGGATATCTATACCCAGTATTGCAGCCGTTTTCTCCGCCTGTTCCTCTGTTACCAGGACCACGCAGCGGGCGGTTGACCACTTCCGATGAAAGTAAATGAAGTAATCCCCGGTTGTCTTGTGGCGATAGATTGCCACATCTGACACTATCGATTTTGGTGTTTGTCCTCTCATTTTGTTTAGTTGTAGGTTGACAAATCCAAATACCCCGCCGCCTACGCATGCTCGATAACGAGACGCTTTAATTCCAAAAAGGCCAGCAGCTCCGGCAGGTAGATGGTTATTTCATTACAGGCGGGTTCAAATCCCCCGCCATATTCGTCGAGCGTACCGATACACGTATGCGCAAAGTAAACGAGGTAACAATCCCCGCCCCATTCTGCCCGAAAAGGCCCGGCATGCAGTATATCGTTTTCGGCTCTCAATAGAAAGTACTTTGTCTGGTAATAAACACTGCTTTTAATTCATGTGGCGGCAAAACAAGCCATGTGCCCGGGTCATGCGGGACCATCAAACCAGCAGAGAAAAGCCGCTCCCGAATATCTAACGTTTCTGCCCATGTCCTGTTATCCAGGTAATGAGCCTGGGGTACATTATCTAATTCATAATGGACTGTCACCCGCCACAACTTGCCAGCTTTTCCCATCGCTTCACGTTTACGATTGTTCGCCTCGTCATCTTCCCTTTTCAACCGTTCTGCTTTCTGCTGTTCGGTCTCCGGGGGTTTTTTATCCTGCGGTGACATTTCCATAGCCGTTATGTTTTATCTGTTAAAAGCTGTGCCAAACAGTCCTCCGCCCGTTGGAGGTGCGTTAAAGGAACCGGACTTACTATAGGCATAACCAGTTTCAATTCATGGGTATATTTCGATAAATTTTCACGGGCACCAGACGCAAGATTTTGTATTCGGGCAAGCTCTGCCAGCAGGTCAACAGTGCTATCCTTTAGCCGCTCCTGCTCCTTTAGCAAGCGCTCTAACATCGCCCGGTCTACTTTCATTAATGCGCTGTACGTCGATACCATAGCCGTTGATTCCTTCCAGCGGTCCCGGAAAGTGGTGCATTCATCTACCAGATTACGCACCTCCCTGGCATGCCTTTTTTTGACAGCGCGAATATGACCCGCCATAAGCAGTATTACAGCCAGCGGAATGTAAACACACACGTAAAATAAAACTGTGCTCATAACTATCTAGTTTAATTGATTTTGTAAGTAAGTGTTCAGTTGATAAAGGTGGTCTATAATAACATCGGGCGGTTTGTCATGCCAGGGTACAAAGATAAAATAGTCGTTTTCAAACAGCTTCCACTCATTGACCAGATGGGCAAAACCGAAGGTCTCAAACTCTGCAAAAGTGAATGTTATGCCTGTAAAGATGCTGCTGAAGCCGCGGGAATTGTGCCACGCAAGATGACCGAACTTGGTGTTATTTTTTGTGACGTACTTGGTGAGGTAGGTTATAAGGGACTTTTGCCCTTTTTTCAGTGCAAAATTTGTTACCCGCTTCGTATTCCGATTCTTCGCTATATCTACACCGTTATACCGGTTGCACTGGTACACAGAAAAATTAATCTCACCGCGCCGGCTGTACGCCTTTAAGATACCCCGCATCATGGAATTGGCCCGCTGTACGGGCATCTTATGCGGTACCGCTATGTGAAAGTGTATGGTATTATGCCCGGTGAGGGTCTGCCGTTCTGCCACCCACAGGTAGTTTTTCAGAATTTTATACTGCCGCAGGGCGGTAAGCCAGTTGTTGTATATGCGGTAGGCCACATCGTCAGGCGTTCCCATGGGAAAGGTGACCGTCCAGAAGTACAATTCCTTCTTACCAGATTGAGTATTAATGAATCCCAGCAGACGTTGACGCACCTCCCGTTTGTGGACTGTGTATTCCCGGGGTTTTTTTGTGGATAACTTGTTACAACCCGCTTCAGGTGCGGGTGAAGATGTGGATAAACTATCGTAGATTTGTTCTTTCATTATCAACTTATTGAGCACGGCCTGGGTTTCTACCCGGGCCTTTTTTTTCTTCTTTAACCATTGCTCGTACTTTGATTTATTGAGTATATGGTACTTACCCGGCTCTGTCGAAGATTCCACACCCCATAACCGCAGCTCCTTTTCAAACTGCCGCCGGTCAACCTCCGCCTTCAGGTGCTTTTGCAAATCAGTTGCCTTTACCCACAGGTTGCCGTTTATATCCACCGCGCTGTACTTATTGCCCGTATATCGTTTCATGAAGCGGGAACGGCCCTTTAGGAATGTAAGGCCTGAAGCGGTGGCCTTTATAATCAATTCGTCATTCGTCGGTACCGTTGCCAAAGTGAAGGGTGTATTGCTCATTATCTGTGCTTATTGAACCCCGAATATAAACCCCCCTTACAATACGGACCGTGACAAAGTTTCCACACCCTGTTGGGGAAAACCTGTTAATTACGACCTTGCCGCAGAAAGTCAGTTGCTTTCTCCACAAGTCTTATAAGGTCCGCCTCGGTTAAAATCGTCTGCCTCACCACGCCCTTTGTATTTGTCATACTTATACACAACGTTACACCCGGTCCCCCATCGTCTATGGCTAAAACAAATTCTGTTTTGATTGCCTCTACGTATCGCATCTTCTCACCGTCCGATAATATTGATTTCCACCCGCTCATTTACAGTTTTTTATGTGTAAAAAAAGGACTATTCTAAGAATAGTCCCCTGTAGAAACAGGGGACGCTTATCAAACTAAACGGAGTTCTTTCCACGCCCTATTGAAAGCAGATTCAGTCCATTATCCAGCTTTCGACGATAGACGGTCGCATCAGGGACTATTTGCCAGTTGACGTATCAACTCATCTGCGTATTGTATTGATTGCCTCACTAGGGTATGCGCATCGGTTGTTGTCGCCGGCCTCCCTCCCTTCGGAATATGCGAATGCACACCGGCCAATGACCCTGACAACATCATTGCCGCTAATAACTCCCGTTTGGTTAACCCGTACTCTGTGGTAGAGTCACATTTGTGCTCTGAATAGAAGGGAAAAGCAGAATCCTTTTCGTTCATATAATAAAATTTTTTAATTAACTCCTGGTACCGGGCAGAGGCCGGGGACGCTTTCGGTGTGGGTACCCACCCGCTCGTAACTACCCCCCTGTCACCGGTACCAGCAGTCCAATGATTTTTAAAAATGGGCAGGGCCGGGATTCGAACCCGGAACCTACAAGGGCACCATAGCTGCAGCCTCACCTGACCACTGGATTTTCACCAGTACCCCGGTACCCGGGTACCACCCCGGTTATACCGAGTATTGCGGGGATCGAACCCGCTACCTATTTTCAGCGTGCTTTTTGAAATGTGCGGCGATATATAAATCCAATAACGGCCTTGTGGGCCGTTATTTCGTCGCCCTTAGCACTCGCCCATCAAAGAAATCAACTTATTTCCCATCTTCTTAAACGATAAAGAACGCGCGCCGGCGTCGGCGTCGGCGTCGGCGGCGGCGGCGGCGTCGGCGGCGGCGTCGGCGGCGTAGGCGGCG
>Ga0068859_100003495_pt1 | contig 15996 bp, 7 predicted proteins | sample KBSSwiS22_FD_66585 | JGI IMG/M metagenome (GOLD analysis project Ga0068859, IMG submission 66585) | Switchgrass rhizosphere microbial communities from Kellogg Biological Station, Michigan, USA - KBS Switchgrass S2-2 | ecosystem: Host-associated > Plants > Roots > Rhizosphere > Soil ...
AGGGTAGACGCGGTACGAGGCACTGGCAACGGCAGGTGGTGCAAATATTGTTGAAGTCTTGTTTGTAGAAACCAATTTTCCTGCGGATAAGGCCGAAGGAGTATATAAAGAATTTAAAGCTGGCGGTGCATTTTCGCAATCACCGTCATTGGCCTCACTGACAATAAGGCTGTTTTGATCGATCCATTCACCTGTCTGGGCATCTACTCTTACAAACCAGTCACCATGTCTGTCGGGTGAAACAATCCGTACATTCCAGGCAAGCCTAAGGGATGAATCATTGTTGATGGGCAGCCACACCAGGTTTGCAGGGGTACTGTCTGACCCAAGGCCCTCAGCTCTGTAAACAAAGCGTTTTAGCAAATCATCTTTTCTAAGCAGTTGGGGGATCTGTCTAACTGGAATGGACAAGTGAGCTGCAGCGAAACGAACTGCGTTTGCAGCGTCAACTGAATAGCTGGCTAATCTTGCGGTGCTTTCCGGAATTCTGCGGACGAAATCGTTTGTTTTTTGAACCAGCGTATCTTGTTTGAAAATGTACACACTTATTTTATTGTAAACCGGAATGCCAGTATGCACTTGTTGCAGGTAGACGAGGAAATTCCCGGATCGGTTGTCCATATAGGCATCGCTTATAAGAAAATTATTTATCATCGACCGGCTCAAGCCGGTTGCAGCGATATTCTTTTTTAATAAACGGGCAGCATTTTCTTTTGAAGAAACCGTTGGCTGTGCCTGTGCAATTGAAAACGTGAAGAGCATTGCAGCAATACAAAATACAACCTGCATTTGCTTCATAGAAGACATTGTCATAAGTATTGATAATGGTTGAGTGTTGAAACGAAAACAAAAGGGTGAATAGCAACGGGAATTTGCTTTGTTTTTTACAGGATAGAATCAGTCCGATATATGATACTGATGACCGTAAATATCGAGGTTATTTTAACTTGTGAGGGCGGTATCGGCACAGACTTAGTATCTGGTTAGACCAATTTGGCGTCTGGTTTTGTTATTTACACGTATAGCTTGCTGGTACCGATTGCGTTTCCGGGCAAAAGAGTGGACAATGAATTGTTTTGGTGTTTTAGTAAGTGGCAGATTTTACATTGTAACTGGCGCATTTACCAGGAGCAACGATTTTGATAACTTGAGAATATTTTAACAACCTGCAACTTTTCCCGGCATTACCCGCCTGTTCGTTTTAAAAACCTTAGTACATTTAGATCATGCGATACCTGAAACTGTGCAGCGTCCTCATTTATTTATTATCGATGTTGTTACAGCAGGCTGCTGCACAACCAAAAGCCGCAATGAAGCAACAGTCTCCTTTTATTTTTCGTCATCTTGATCAATCAAACGGACTTCTCAGCAACCAGGTTTTTGCCCTGGCGCAGGATAAGAAAGGCTTTATATGGATTGGCACCACACGTGGACTGCAACGCTACGACGGACAAAGGTTTACCAATTATTCAGACACAGGTGTGGCAATGAACGGCCCGCTGTCTGTATCCACGATTTATCCTGATGAAGCCAATAGCAGGTTGATTTATATGAAATCGCTAAAGGTGATGAAACAACGCAAATTGTTAAGCCAAGAGGTAGCGTGGTTACAACCCGAAAAAGAATGGCGCGAAGCCTTTGCTTTTGCGTATACAGATCAAAAGCAAAAAAGATGGCAACTGCAGTATTATCACCCAAGTGCACTGCAAGACAGCGGAAGTGCTATGGAAGGACTTGCATTAATAAAAGACCCAGGCAGGTCTAATCCCTATTTTGGTTTTTTTGTAAACGATAAAAAGAACCACAGGACCTGGGTTACAGATTTTAATCATGGCCTGCTTGTTTTTGATGAACAGTACAAAAAGCTGTTTGAATATGGTGATAGAGCGAGCCATGAACCTTTGATGGCTATTACCAACAGGGATCCCTTATTTATTGCCAAAATAAAAATGGATGATCATGCCAATCTTTGGGTGCTTACATGGTCAGATATTTTTTACCGCTACAACACAAATGATGGTTCGCTTCATCAATACTCAGTTGCAGCGGCTGCGGGCATCAATAGCAAAGCCAGTGCTGCCACTTTTGCTACAGCAGTATTGCCGGACGATCACGGCAATTGCTGGATAGCCACCGCATATGCAGGTCTCCTGCAATATCATTATGAAAACGATTCATTTACGGCCATTACCAGCCAGCCCGGTAATGATTTATCTGTACAATATAATCACGAAATCTATGGGCTGCTCCAGGACAGGGAGCATAATATCTGGGTGGGTTCCGACAGGGGCGTCAGTATATTCAATCCTTATCAACAATATTTTAGTGCCCTTGCAATACCTGCGTATGCGCAGAATGATGTTGAAGTTACCTGTGCCCTGCAAACCAGTGATAGTGGATTGATAGTAGGATCACATGGAGATGGTATTCACCGGTACGATAAACACCTCAACCATATTGATAGCCATCGGTTTGCCGGAAACGATGAGAACCTTATCTGGAGCATGTTGGAAGACAGGGAGGGAAATGTTTTTGCAGGATGCCAGCATGGCTATGTACACCAGTTAGACAAGAAATTTAAGGTTGTAAAGACAATGCACCCTTCTGCATTGGAAAACGCTACCGTGCGCGTTGTACAACAAGACAACAGTGGCAACATTTATTTTGGTTTGAACAATGGAAAAATAGCCATGTGGAATAGAAGAATAGCGTCTTTTACTCCGTTTGCGGATAAGTTACTGCCAACTGGTTTTACGCTTTCACCAATACACGCTATTTATTTTGATGAGCAGGGAATTTGCTATGCTGGTACAGAAAACGGCGTGGCCATATTTGACACAAAAACCAATTGTTTCACCGCTCTATATAAACCAGCTTTGCACATGCAGGCCATTGTACAAAGTATTGTGCGGTACAACGACAGTACATTGCTTACAGGCTTCCAAAACGCTGGTATTTATTTTTTCTCCGCAAAGCAACGCCGCTTTACACAAATAGCCATAAATACCGGACAGCCTTTCTGGTCGGCCAATACCCTTGGACTTGACATTAACCATAATACCTGGTTTACGACCGACTATGCGTTGTTCCGGTACAATGCTTCTACAAAGGCGTTAATAAGTTTTCTTCCGGTTGGTGGCCTTGCAGGTGCATCTTTCATACCCGGTAATTTTATACAAGCGGCGCCCGACAAATGGATTACCTGTACCAATACTGCGGTAATCCGTTTTAACCCCTCTTACCTGGTAGAATGGCAAAAGGCTGCAAGTGCCGTGTTTATTACCGGCATCAATGCGATGGACAAGCCGTTGTTTGCAGATTCTTTACTGGCAGAAGGCAAACCGATCGAACTCTCGTACAAAAACAATTTTATAAACATTGAATTTTCCAACCTGCAGTTTTCCGGCGCACTGGACACAAAATATTATTACCGGCTGACAGGTATTGATAAAGACTGGGTTACTGCCAATGGGGCCAACGCGGGTTACACCAATCTTCCACCGGGGCGTTATCACTTTACTGTGACAACGGGCAGCACTGCCAACACAAAAGATAGTGCATCTTTTGAAATTGCCATTACGCCGCCTTATTGGGAAACAACCTGGTTCCGGTTGTTGTGTGCATTTGCGTTATTGTTTTTAATGTTGTTTATTGCAACATGGTATGTACACAATATACGCAGGGAAGCAGCTATGAAAGAGCAGGTGATCAACACGGAAATGATGGCCCTGCGGGCGCAGATGAACCCGCATTTTATTTTTAACTGCATCAACAGCATTGATGCACTGATACAATGCGATGATAAATACAACGCGACGATGTACCTGAATAAATTTGCGAAACTAATCCGTAATATACTTGACAGTTCAAAACAGCAAACCATCGGGTTAAGAAAAGACCTCGAAACGTTACAATTGTACCTGGAACTGGAACGGTTGCGCAACAGTAATAAATTTACCGCGAAGATAAAAACAGAAGAAACGGTTTTTAACAATGACTGTAAAGTGCCGCCGCTTATCATACAACCGTATGTTGAAAATGCCATTTTGCATGGCTTGCGCAACAAACCCGGCAATAACGGCAAATTAACTATTGATATTTACCGTGAGCAGGACAGATTGGTGTATATTATAGAAGACAACGGCATTGGCAGGAAGGCGGCTGAGAATACCAGCCGTAAATACAGATCTTACGGGATGGAAATGAGCCGGGACCGCCTAAAGTTATTCAACCAGCAGGAAGACATCCCTGTAGTAATTACTGATTTGGAAACAGACGGTGCACCAACCGGTACAAGGGTGCAGGTATCCTTAAAAATTAAATAGTATGTTCAAAGCGTTGCTGGTAGATGATGAAGAAAACGGGCGCATTTCGCTGCGCAGGAAATTGGAGCTCTATTGCCCGGAAGTAAAATTGCTGGCAGAAGCTGCCGGTGCATCAGAAGGATTGGAACTGATAAACCAACAGCAGTTTGATATTGTTTTCCTGGATATTGAAATGCCAGGCATGGATGCGTTTGAAATGCTGTCACAAATTGACGGGAAAAACTTTCATTTGATTTTTACTACTGCGCACAACCAGTACGCAATTGAAGCCATTAAAAATGAAGCTTTTGATTACCTGCTAAAACCTGTAGACATTGAAGAGCTAAAAGCCACTATTGCCAAATTAAAAGAAAAGCGCCGGCAATATACGAACCGGGCCGGGGTGGATATACTGCGGCAAAACAATGTTGGGCTGAACAGAATAGCAATACCTGCCATGGATGGGCTTGTTTTCCTGGATACAGCAGAAATCATCCGGGCAGAAGCGCAAAGCAATTATACCGTACTTTATTTTGTGGAGCAACCAAAACTAACGGTTACCAGAACACTGAAACAGGTTGAGCAACTATTGCCGGCTCAGTTATTTGTGCGGATCCATCATTCCCATATCATCAACCTGGCACAGGTGAAAAAATATTTTAAAGGCGATGGTGGACAGGTTGAGTTAAAGGATGGCACTCGTGTAGATGTATCCCGGAGAAAAAAAGATGAATTCCTGCGGTTGATGGGGTATTGACACGTATGCACGGGAATATTACAGGTCATCCCGTAAGGAAATGATGCTTCCGTGCTTGTAATCGCAGAAGTTCCCTGGGAACCTGGCTTTAACCCTGACTGGCAATTCAAACAACCCCTGCTAAATAGGAATACGGATTTCATGTTTTATAAACAGCTTAAGCCTCGCAGTATTGACGACCAGGCATGCTTTTGAAGGCGAACCGATTTAATTATCACTGCTTCACAACTTTGAAAGGTCCATTTGGGGATAATGGGGCGTAATAGTTACCAGCCCCACCGCTTCCTTCAATTATATTTTTTTCTGCACTAAAAGTTCCAGTGTATTTAAACGGTGCATCCTGTGGCGTCCACCCAATAGATATACTACTTTCACTTGCAGTTCCTTCTGCAACACCAGTATGGCCGTCAATAGTCATATAACCAGTGAGAATACCATTTTCGTCTACTTTTATAGTGAAGCTAAGACCAACTTTCGGGTCTTGCCCCGTTCCGTCATAGTTAGTCCAGGTAGCTGTGCCGCTATAGGTTCCAGAAAGAGCAACTTTGGGATTTATTAGAGTAGTAAAATGTACTATATCTCCATAATTTGTGCCCACCTTATTGGTTGCATATGCCCTGACATAATAAGTTTTGTTTGATAATAATCCAGTAATAGTAGTTAGAAAAGTGTTGGTGCCAGTTCCCGTACTAATTGTATTAGATGGAACCAGATTGGGGTTTATACTATACGTTATTCCCCTGTCCAAAATTTCGCTACCACCGTCGCTAATAATAATACCTCCTATTTCCGCGGATGAGGATGTAACAGAGCCTGCAACAGTTGTTGTAACAGTGGGAGGGGCAGATGGCGAAAATTTTGCTTGTTCTTTAACTGTAACCGTGTTGTTAATTGCCTTTTGTTCATAGGTCACTTGAAAAGAAAATTCTGTTGGTACTTTTATATTATTTGAAGGATTCTTTACAGATATCTTTAACCCGTTATTTCCATCATCAGTTGCTGTAACAGAAATATCGGAATTGCTAACATTTGTTACTGCCAAAGATGTACTAGGCACTTCAATTACTTTTTCTTTGGCTGTTTCCAAAACTGTGGAAACAAAAGGAGTATAATCAACCTGTATGATGTTGAAAAAACTGGCAAACTCACTCTTCATATTAACATATAGCTGTTTTATGTACAGGTCCAATGCAGCCAATCCTGAAGCTGCTTTTATTGCGTTAGCAACATCTGGAATTGAACTAGACGCATCAGATTTCCGGATTGTCCTGAAATTAGCCCAAAACTTTTTCGAAATCAGAGAATTATTATTTACTTGGATAGGGTTTGTGCTGCTTCCCGTTTCGTCAAAAAGCTGAACGGCCTGAAATATTGGAACAAATGCTTCTCCTTCCGCCTTCAATGCATTTTTGGTATATATGAAGTACGCCTTCAAAGCAATTATAGCTGTTATTATTGCCTCCAACCTTATAGCGGGCGGTGCTTTGAAAACTGCAATAAGCGCTATTGTTGATATTCCTGCTGATCCATATGCCTTTGTTGTCGTCTTTACAAATGTTACTAACTTGGCAATTACGTCATCGCATATATCTTCTACCCCTGCATTTCTATTCGGAATATAGGTTGTATCTATCTTAGATTTTTGAAATAAAGAAATATCTGGAACCATAATTTGCGACTCGTATGCAATCAGCAGTTTCTGGTCGCCAGAGCATTGTGTTATATTCTGTTCAAATTGTAATGAGAGTTGTCGTATGAAGGTCGCATCATTGGCTGCGTTGGGGTTGAAAAGGCTGTTTTTTTCTAACGAGTCAGCAAGCTTGTTAAACTGGTTAGTAATCACCATAAAAACCGAATCAGGATTTGTAATTGCGCTATAATTTCTAAGATTTAAAATAGGCGTATTTGTTGAGTTCAAATTCTTCAAATCGAGGGGGTAATTGCCAGGAGCGATAACTGGAACCGTAAAAGCATAATGCAAAGAATCGATTTTAAACAAAAAAACTGATTTTCCGCCCAACATAGCTGTGCCTGTGTCCTTTGTTATCGGGGCATTCGCTGTTAGTGTTAAAAACATTCCGGGTTGGCTACTTGCCGAATCAATTGTATAAGTAAATGCCGGAGGATTAGTAACTGGGTGGTTGTCTGATTTTTTGCAGGAAAAAATAACAACGACAACAAACATTAAGGTGCGATATCCTTTCATGAGTGAGTGGTTAGGTTAGGGGGAAAGTTACCATTGAATATATGCATAATTCCACGTAAAATAAATAACCGACTAAAATGGATGGGAGGATGGATTTAACTCACTGTTTTCGGGTTCTTGTTGTGGTTAAATGATCATCAATAGAAGCCTACAGCAGAAAGAACTAAATCTAAATAATTCATACGGGTTTATTGTCTTCCGTATCTCCTGCTAAAATTCAAAGGTCTCTGCCACCATTCAGTCAAATATAATTTTATTTTTTTGTCACCGGAGCCGCGGCTTCCACCGCCCCCGACACAATGCGCCCAGGAAGCATAGTTTTTTAGCTCGGTGCCGTAGTATTTGCAGTCGCGCTTTTTTTATCAGCGACGATTGTAATATAAACTGCAGCAACCAGCTTTAAACGCTGTCTTGGCAAACCCGGCTAAAAACCTGAGAACTGGATAAAAAGCCACAAAAACATATTGCCATTAAACCGGCTATTGACAATTACTTATTTAAAATGATCCTTTATCAAATCCACCATCTCATCGTTTTTCCAGGCGTGGGCGATATCCAGAACATCCTTTTTCGTGAGGTTTCCTTTGTCAAATGGCTCATTAGCGTGCATGGTATCCAGTAAGTATTTCAACGCTTCATAACGATTGAAGGCCAGCGCAATTGTTTTGCAATTTCCGAACTCTATAGGTGCCGCTCCTGACTGGGCAAGGCCATACATACTGTGAAAACCAGCCCGTTCATTAGGATCAGCGCCTTTGGCCATCAACTTTTTTACAGCGTAAGCATTGCCGTACTTTGCCGCATAATGAATGGGCTTTGGTGCATATTTCAAATTTAATCTTTCATAGACAAAATTCGTTGCCTGTTCACTGCTTTCCGTTCGTTCGCTGTAAACGATCGGCAGGTCGAAGGGGAAATTTTTATCCAGGATTTTATCGAGCAATGCATCATCGAAATTTCGTATGGCGAATTTGAAATCTTCCATGTCGTACCCATAGGTAGCTTTCAGTTGTTTATCCTGCCGACGTATATCATCATATCTATCTGCCAACTTTGATTCGCGGCGGGCGGTCAGCCCATTCTCATCAAGACCAGATTCTATCAGCGAACCGATTGTATTCCACAAGGATTCGATTTGTTGCTGGATTTCAGTAGTAGACATCTGGCTCATCGGTCTATTGAGAACCGCAGCTAGATCATTAATGCCACCTGTTGGAGTGCTTACATAGCCGGGCGCTATCTGCTGTACAAAATTCTTGTATTTCGCATTGTCACCACTTAGCTCGCGCAGTTGATTCATGGTGTTCAAATTGCTCAGCCGCAGGAATAATTTAACCCCGGTATCCAGTTCGTCATTGTCTGCAACATATTGATCGAACTTGTTCATAAAACCCGATAATGCATCCGTCATCGTGTTTGTCTTAGGGTCGGAACCCATGGCTGCGGCGACCGGCAGCAAATTATAGAGGAGGTCCTTTTCCTTGTTCGCGCTATTATTGTAGTTCGCAGTAACGGCTTGTTGGCGCTGACCGGTAAGATGCTGACTAGCACCGGTTGAAGTTCCTGCAGCAATAGGAGCATTCCTATCACCTGCTTCTCCACAAGGATATAGTCTCATAGTAGTACAGGAACCACTTATATACGCTGGGCCACCTCCGCAGAGTGACTGGACAGTTTGAATGAGTTCTCCTACTTTGTCCGCAGCAGCTGCTGATTTTTGGTTTTCACCAATCCGGTAATAACTTTCAGCAGCCCATGCAAACAACACCGCACTGTATACATACTGGTCACGCTGACAGGGATTGTCAACCGGCACTTGTGGGGGAATGCCATCCTGGACCGTTAATCCCGAATTGGTACGCCATCCTTTTACTTGGGAAAGCAGTTGCCTAATGATCTTTTCATTTTCACCGTGGTAAATCACTTTGCCATCAGAAAAATCTGCAGTACGCGCAGCAGCATTTACGGAAGCGTTTGCAGTAGCGGCGCCGGTATGTTGTACACGCGCTACCTGCTGTGCGATCATCGCTTCTTTCAGGCGGAAGACAATCGTATCCCGTGGCGTAAATGAGAGTAGCTGGCCACCGGATGCACAGGGACTGAAAGTGACAAAATAGATGTTCAATAGTTTCTCCACGTTGGTTACAAACAACAACTCGTTCGACACAATACTTTTCCCTGGCATACAATGAAGCGGGTAGCTGCTAATATGCTCGGAGCCGTCAACAGCCTGGTATTCATAACAAAAACGGCCTGAAATATCCTCCTTGTAATCATTCTTGATCCTGAAATACCATTTTAAGCCAAGGCGTTTCTGATCTACTTCATTGGGCGCGCCAAATTTGGCGTAAGCAAATGAGAACAGTACTTTGTTCTCATTATGATCGCTGATAGGCACCCATTCACTCCATTTTACATCAGCTAACTTTTGTGCACTTACATACAGTGGCGTACACCACGCAAACAGTAATAAGACACGACAAAATGATTTTGGGAATGTAATATGCATATTAGGGTTTTTACCAGGAAGAAAATATTTCAGCAAATCCGTACTTGCTTATTTTGTAAGAAAGCGTTTGTGCCGTATCGGACGCCGGCTGGATACTGACTGTTTCATGGGTTTTATGATACGAAATTAAAAAACTGAAAAGCAGAAAAAGAACAACGAAGTTGCAGATGCCATTGGTATAAACTGAATTATTCACGCTACTGGTTTGAGGGGTCAAGAAAATATTGATGGAAGATTTACTTTCTGTTGATATAGGATTTGTTTTTAATAGCCATTCAGGCGATGGTTGTTTATTGATGGTGAGGTGGCAACGAATTGATTTTTCAGGGGTATCTTTTTTAGTAATGCAAACCGCATGGCATGTTAACCTTACTTTCACCGGCGCATTAGCGCGTCCGTTGAAAAGATTACCGGGCGTATTTAATTAAAAATAGTTTTTGAGCCAGGTGCAACCAATACCAACTAGTTTGTATTTTTTATGAACACCGGCAGCCGTTCGTAAAACCTTACGGCGGTTAGTAGGGAAGGCCTGAACAATGCCCTCAAATGCATAAGCTCGCCTTCCACTAAAGCATGTTTTCAATGATGAATTTCATGAGTGCCGCAGGCGATTTCAGCTGCAGCTTTTGCATAATATTCTTCCGGTGTGTCTCAATGGTATAAATGCTGAGGTGCAGTTTAACAGCCATCTCCTGGTTGGTATTACCTTGCTTAATAAGTGCTATAATTTCATTTTCTCTTTTAGATAGGTTGAATTGTCTTAAAAAAATATCGTGGTCATTAAAGGGCCTGTTGTCGGGATTCTGGTAAGGAAAACAGGATTGTCCGTTGTGTACCATCCTAATGGCTTCCAGCAATTCGGTCTTGTTACAATTTTTCAGGAGATACCCATTGGCGCCATTTTGCCTGGCTTTTTCGATGAGGTGTTCTTCATTATAAGTGGACAACATGATAACCCGGATGAGGGGCCAGGACTGCCTCAGGTAGCGCAACACTTCCAGGCCGTTCATACCAGGCATATTAATATCCAACAGTACCATATCAGGTTGCGCTTTTTCTGTAATCGCCAGTAATTCTTTTCCGTCGTTGGCGATATCAGCAATACTGATAGTTGTTTCTGTTTTCAATAACGATACCAGGCCATCTATAAACAACAGATGGTCATCGGCAATGACTATTCTGATTGCTTTGTCCATTTTACAGGTAGGGGATTTGTATCATAATGGTCGTTCCTGATTTACCGGAGTCAATATTTATTTCGCCTGCCAGGTACTTGATCCTTGAACTAATATTCCGCAGGCCAATACCTTTTACCTTGTCAGCAGAGAATCCTCTGCCATTGTCTTCCACAACTATTTCAAGTTTATTTTCATAGTAAATCAACTGTACAGTCGCTTCCGTTGCAGAAGCATGCTTCAGTATATTATTGGACAATTCTAGCAGGATGCGGTAAATCATAAGTTCTTCCTGTTTATTAAAATGATGATCATTGCCCGAACTATAAAAGGTGAACTTGCAGGTGTTGTCGTTGGACAATTGCTGGTAATAATTAATTAACAAGGTGTTCAACCTGACATGTTCAAACTCGGGAGGCATTAAATTATGTGCAATATTTCTTGCATTGGCGGAGGCTTTATCGATTAGTTCCTGTAACAAACCAGATTGCTGCCTGGGCAACTCAAAGCTTTGTAATTTCATTTTGATGGCGGCGAGGTTACCACCCAGTTCGTCATGAAGATCGCATGCAATGCGCTTTTGTTCTGCTTCCTGTGCATCGATCATCTGTTGTGAAATTTCTTTCTGTTGTTTATTGATGTGTAACAACAATTGCCTTTTTTCAGTGCCTATCAAATTGTACCGGTACGCAAACCCAAATGATAAAGCAAAAGTTTCAATACTAAGTCCAAGGGCTATCGGGTTTAACCATCCAAATTGAACATTTGTAAAATGATAATAATTGGTATAATAAAGTAAAGTGCCCAGGATAACCGGGATATTAGCTATGCCATAAAATATAGCCAGCTTATTTTTGTAGGACAGTCTTGAAATATTGGTAATGATGATGAATAACAAGTTGGCCGCAAAGAGAATATTTAATGCAGACTGGTAAATGGTTTGTATGAGTGTGGTTTCATCCACCCCGGCTAATTTTAGTACGAATGGAATCATCGCCAGCGCCAGGTCTATCCCTGCAAGGATTCGCAGCAACCTATAAAAAATAAAATTGCTTTTTGAGAGATCCAAAAAGAGAAGCATTAAAAAAAGCCAGGCTGCGAATCCGGTAAAAAGATAGGTCTGCCCGGAAAAAAGGCTGACCGGCTTAAAATTTAATGGAGCTGCCCCCGCATCGCAGAGCGCAAACAATCCTATAAAGAAGGCATACAGCAGGTAAAAGAGGTAGATGCGATCAAATGTTGATATATACAGCAGAAAATTAAAAAGGATGATAAACAAGAATATTCCCTCAAATATCCCAAAGAAATTATTTTTATTTGTTTCATATTTACCGAAGGGCCCTATAGCGTACAGGGTAACCGGAATGTACAGCAACTGGCCTTTGTTAATAGTATGTATCAGTATCAGGTTCCTTTCATCAGCGCCAACGAGTATATTAAAAATAATGGGGCGGCTAAATAGCGTCCGGGAAGATGGGCTTACCGTCTTTTCAGACGCATTAACAGTGTTAATTTGTTGCATATCATTGATAGCATAACAAGAAATCTTGTTCATCCCGGACGCGATAAATTCAAGGACAACCGTTTTGTTAATATTTGTACTATTTTGCAATGGCAGGGCATACCACTTTTCAGCATTGACCAGCCCATCATTGATGTATTCATTATTAGTTGCAGGGACGGGCAAGAATTTACCGGCACAATAATATAAAAAGGCAAGTGACACATCGGGTGACTGCTGGCCGCATACGTAGCTGCTCAACCGGCCACTGATATTGCAGCTGTTCAGGTCGTCGATCTGCACGGTCAAATCAGTACCAGCCGAACTGGCCTGAAGAGAAATAAATATAAATAGTATGGCGCCCGCTATCCGCATGAAAAGGATATTAGTTAGTAAATTTAATGGCGGGCAGCAGGAATACAAATACCAACTTCTTTGTATTGTAAGCAGCACAAAACACAGTTACATTTCCCTTAACTTTCCTGGAATAATGATCAAGATTATCCGCGCTGTCCTGTTTGTGCTCCTGCTGTCCGGTTCAATATCCTGCAACCTGGCTATAAAAAATAATCAAATTAAAGATATTGATTTGACGGCAGGCCACGATACGGTTTCTTATCAAGTATTTGCTGCAGGCAATCAACGATATGGATTTGATATCATGATCAGCGGCACTGTATTCATCCACCAGCCTGTTGTGCCTGGATTACCCGGTTTGCTGGGGTTCCGCCGTAAGGCAGATGCAACAACAGTTGCGCAATTACTAGTGACCAGGTTGCGTTCAAATAATTTCAAATTTCTGCTGCAGCAGTTTGAAACTGATAGCTTACTTGGCCCGGAAGACAAAAGCGGACCGGCTGCCCTTAAAATGGAGAACAAGCCGGGCGATGATATTCCGGCTACCCCGCGATCCAAACATTTGCCCGTGTTTTCGGGCGCGTCTTTACCGGTACTTCCTGAGCCGCCTGTTAAGAATAAATGGAGTGCAAAAGGCGTGGTCCCTTTCGGGAGAAGGGCCGGAGCCTTTGCTTTTTCAATCGGCCAGGTTGTTTATATGGGATCGGGTGAACTCAGTGATAAAATAATCAGGGATTTCTGGGGCTATAATACACTGACAGGCGCATGGACCTGTCTTGCTGAAGTGCCTGCTAATTGTTTTTCCAGTATTGCCTTTGCTGTTCTTGGTAAAGGATATGTTGCCCTGGGTTCAGAATTGGGAACCTCTTCCGGCAAATTTGATAAAAAGGTTTACCAGTATAATGCGGATTCCAATACCTGGGCAACAAAAAATGATTTTCCCGGTACTGGCAGGATTGATGCAGTCTCATTTGTTGTTGGCAATAAAGTATATGCAGGTACGGGCTTTTCAGGACAGAATGAAAAAGATTTTTACCAATACGATCCGGTAGGGGACACCTGGAAACGGGTAGCGGATTTCAGCGGTGGTCCTTTGCATGCTGCGGTCGGTATCAGTGGAGGAAAAAATGGTTTTGTAGTGGCAGGCAATAATGGTGCAGACCAGCGGTTTTGTTTTGAATACATTGTTGCAGAAGACAGGTGGGAAAGAAAACCTGACCTCCCTGGCAAAGGCCGTTATTTTCTTAGTGGTTGTTTTATTGATTCTGCTCTTTTTATAGCGGGTAATGGAGGAACCGATGGAGGACAGGCACGCTACAGGGATTTTTTTATGTATAACAGGCTAACCAATACCTGGTCTGGAGCAGCCGACTATCCGGCATTTAAGTCCGGCAGCACAAGGGCTATCAGTGCAAACGTGGATGGAAAAATATTTATGGGAACCGGTTTTGGTGCTTTCAATATGAATGACTGGTATCTGTATGAACATTATTTTTCTGTTCGGGCAGATACTGGTATTTATGATGAAACGGTTTGCGCTCCACTGGAATGTAAAGGCAAATGGGAATTGTACCAGGAATGCACCAATAATAATTGTTTTGCCGGAATAGAAATAAAGAGTGCGGAACAACTGGGTGATTTTTGTTACCAGAGCTGCCTGGTAAAAAGCAGCCTTGAATTGTCTGTAAGGGAGCGGGGTGCTGACAAAGAATTTATTTTGTTGCCCCGCAGTTTTAGTCTTGCAACCGCAAAAAAAACTGCTGGTGGGATAGGGCTTCGTCTCTTCTTTACCGCTACCGAACTGGCCGATGCAGCGGACATGGTCACAAAAAAGACCGGGCAGCAAATAAACCTGAACAGCATTAAAATCCTCCAATATAATACTGTAGGAGATCCCGCTACCACGCCGGTACCCCGGCAACTTACGGGTGTCAATATTATCACGCCGCAGTTATTCAGTTATGGCTTTAATGGGCAAACTATAGTTGCCGACTTTATTACGCCTGTAGTCCATTCCCGCTTTTACCTGGGATTCCTGTTACAGTAAGCTACCAGTAGTCAGCAGCAACCGTTTATTGGCCCTTCTAAATAGCGTGTTTTCCCTTCCGCCATAATAGCCCCAAAATGTAAAATTGTCCAGCCAATAAGGATAAAAAAATACAAACTAGTTGGTATTGCTATCACCTGCTGGACGTAATACTTTTAGGTACACGCTTCCTCTTCACACTGGCAACAATCCTTTCATTTCTTAATCATCAATTCATCTGTTATGAAAAAAACGCCCATTTTTATTATCGCCTGTACGATCGCTTTATTGTCCACCGACCGGGTCAATGCGCAAAAAAAAGTTGACTCAAAATCCAAACCCGCCGGCAATGTCACCGTTCAGACTGAAAGTGCCAGGAAGTCTACCGGACAGCAGACTTCGCCGCCTGCCCGCAGTGTTTCAGGTACGAACGTAAAATCTTTACCACCCAGGCCAACCCCTGAGTCAGCGCGCAAATCAAGTGGCGGCGCAAAAACTTCTGGCAATGCTAATTAGCAACCAAGGCAGTTAAAAAGAATGCGGCGCCCAAAAATTGTGTGCCGCATTTTTCAGGTTGCTTTTTCAAAAATAAAGTCTGACATATCTCATGCCGGTCGGCACCGGAAAAATATTTGCATCTTATACGCCTTCCGCCTGCAAACGATCATAGATGACATATATCACAGCATATATTTTATTTACTGTGATAATACATCCAACTATTTTTTTTATACATTCAATTCGCCCAAAAAGAGAACAAACTTTACATCCTAACTTTCGTTTCTTTTATTAATACACGCTCAAGCTTTAAAAATATGAAGCAAGTAATATTTATTTTCCTACTAATTTTCGTTTCATCCTGCCGAAAATCTGATCCAACCTATTCTTTTAAACAGGAACATGCAAACCCGGAAGGATTAAGCGTTGAGGAAGATTCATTAATTGCTTCGCTCCCTTCTAGATCTTTTGCTGCGTCCGAAATACTGTTGCCAAACGGTGAAACAATTGAAGCGTTTTTAAAGCGCACAAACCCCGCCGCGTTACCCAAATGGGGCGCCAGGGTAGACTCTGCAACAGGTATAGCGGGTGGCGCCGATGACGCCTACTATGCTTTTGTTTCCGATTTATTATCGTCTGCTTATAGAATGTCTTACAACCCGG
>Ga0068859_100003497_pt1 | contig 15991 bp, 11 predicted proteins | sample KBSSwiS22_FD_66585 | JGI IMG/M metagenome (GOLD analysis project Ga0068859, IMG submission 66585) | Switchgrass rhizosphere microbial communities from Kellogg Biological Station, Michigan, USA - KBS Switchgrass S2-2 | ecosystem: Host-associated > Plants > Roots > Rhizosphere > Soil ...
GTGCTTATTTTAAGATCTCAGTTACCTGTCCTGCGCCTACGGTACGACCACCTTCGCGAATAGCGAACTTCAGACCTTTTTCCATAGCAATTGGCTGGATCAGTTTTACAGTTAATGCTGTATTATCACCAGGCATCACCATTTCAGTCCCTCCAGGCAATTCAACTTCCCCCGTTACATCCGTAGTGCGGAAATAAAACTGAGGACGATATTTATTAAAGAACGGCGTATGACGTCCACCTTCTTCTTTGCTTAGCACGTATACCTCGCACTTGAATTCTGTGTGCGGTGTGATGGAACCTGGTTTGCAAATAACCATACCTCTACGGATATCCTTCTTTTCGATACCGCGGAGCAGCAATCCTGCATTATCACCAGCTTCCCCTTCATCAAGTATCTTACGGAACATTTCAACACCTGTTACAGTAGATGCCAGCGGCTGAGGGATCAGCCCAACTATTTCAACGCCCTCACCAGTTTTTACCTTTCCTCTTTCAATACGGCCAGTAGCAACCGTACCACGACCTGTGATTGAAAACACGTCTTCAACAGACATAAGGAACGGCTGATCAACGGGACGAGGAGGCAATGGAATATAATCATCAACTGCAGCCATCAATTCTTCAACGGCTTTCACCCATTTTTCTTCGCCAGCCAAGGCACCAGTAGCCGAACCTTTGATGATAGGAGTATTGTCACCATCGAACCCGTAAAAGTTCAGAAGGTCACGAATCTCCATTTCAACCAGTTCAAGCAACTCAGGATCATCAACAAGATCAACCTTGTTCATGAACACGACCATGCGTGGAACACCAACCTGGCGGGCCAAAAGAATGTGTTCCTTTGTCTGGGGCATCGGACCATCAGTAGCCGCTACAACCAGGATAGCGCCATCCATTTGGGCAGCTCCTGTGATCATGTTCTTTACATAGTCGGCGTGACCAGGACAGTCAACGTGAGCATAGTGACGATTGGCTGTTTGGTATTCAACGTGAGCCGTGTTGATCGTGATACCACGTTCTTTTTCCTCGGGTGCGGCGTCGATCTCATCATATTTCTTAGCTTCCGCTAAACCTTTTTTTGCAAGTATAGTTGTAATAGCAGCGGTCAAAGTTGTTTTACCGTGGTCAATGTGACCAATCGTTCCCACATTCAGATGTGGTTTGTCCCTTTTAAAGGTCTCTTTAGTTGCCATTGTATTCCGTTTTAAGGTTGTTTTTTACAAATTTTAAATTTATGTTACCGCGATCCCGAACCTTCGGGACTGCTATTCAGCTGCTGTTGCCTGCTCGATTCACCTCAACTTTCAAATATCCGAGCCGTTGATGAGAATTGAACTCACGACCTCTTCCTTACCAAGGAAGTGCTCTACCACTGAGCTACAACGGCTGGTATGAAGTTGTGAGTTAATCTCACATTTCTAATTTAAAGAACTACGCGAACTGTGACCTTCCCGATACATCGGGATGTCGACCGCTGAGCTACAACGGCTCAGTGGGTGATTGGCCTTTGGTCAAGATTCTATCATGACTTGTTGACCTGATCGATATGAGCGGAAGACGAGGTTCGAACCCGCGACCTACAGCTTGGAAGGCTGTCGCTCTACCAACTGAGCTACTTCCGCATTGCATCCGCCAAAGCTCTAGCGCAGGCGGAAAGTAATTTAAGAGCTTTTTTATTTATAGCCAGCTTTCGTTAAAAACTTCGGCCAGCGTTGTGGGCAAGGATGGATTCGAACCACCGAACTCGTAAGAGGGCAGATTTACAGTCTGCTGCCGTTGGCCACTTGGCTACTTGCCCCTTTTTGATCCAGATTTATGATGTTGATTTTGGATTTGATTCAATCGAAAATCCTCAAGTCAGCAAGAATCAATCTGAGCCACTTGTCGGAATCGAACCAACGACCTACTGATTACAAATCAGTTGCTCTACCAGCTGAGCTAAAGTGGCATTTATTATTCAAATGTCCGCCCCATTCAAGCTACAGCGGATGAGACAATAAAGAACTACCCCAAAATTTTGGGAAGGCAAAGGTAAAGGAATTTGCGAATTGAAAAATATTTTGAAGAATTTTTTATGCTGACAATCAAAAGAAAAAGACCTCCGAAGAGGTCTTAAAAAAAGTTGAATGAGAACTTACGCGGCTTGTTTTTGTTTTTTTCTTTTTATCTGGTTTACGATTGATTCAAATGCATCATCAAATGACTGTTCAAATGATTTGCTGGTTGATTTTACAAACAGTTGGTGCCTTGGTATCTGTATCCTGATCTCTGCGATTTTGTCTTTGATCTTATGAACCACATTGTCAAGTTTCAGAAACACATCTACCTTAATGATGCGGTCATGAAAAGTGTTTAGCTTTCCCATCTTTTGATTAATGTGTTTTACCAATTTAGTATCCGCATCAAAATGTACTGTTTGGATGTTAACGTTCATGGTAATCGCATTTTAACAGTGAAACAATAAATAAAGAACTTAGAAGGAGCTTGAAAATTTCCTTTCATAAGGCCTTGGTTTTAGTTCCTTATGAAGTTACCACCAATCGCTTTTTTTTCCAAATAACGACGCAAATTTTATTATGATATTGTTCCCTTTTTACTCAAAAACTTCAGGCCTTTGGATGTGCCTTTTTGTACACATTTTTGAGTTTCTCGATCGTGTTGTGAGTATAAACCTGGGTTGCCGCCAGGCTACTGTGACCAAGGAGTTCCTTTATGGCGTTCAGATCGGCTCCGTTGTTCGAAAGATGGGTGGCGAAACTATGCCTGAGCACGTGAGGACTCTTCTTATTGAGTGTTTTTACTTCGCTGCTCAAAAATGATTTGACGAGCAAATAAGGATATTTGGCGTACATTTTTTTGCCCTTCTCCGTTACCAAGAGGGTATTTTCGGTCGAATGAAAGTCCCTTTTCTTGTGCTGGAGGTAGCCTTTTATCATTGAAACAATATCCTCGCTTATAGGGATGATCCGCTCCTTATTGCCTTTTCCCAGCACTTTGACCTGTTTCTTGCCAAAATCCACCTGGGTTTCTTTAAGATTGACGAGCTCACTTAGGCGCATTCCCGTTGTGTAAAAAAGGGTGATCAGCATTTTAGTATTGAGGCTTTTCCAGTCTTCTGTATTTTCTAACGCGCTGATCAATTTGTCCGCATCGTTTTCGTGTATGAAATCTGGCAACCTTTTGCCGAATTTTGGACTAATGACACGATTCATTGGCGTCTGCTCAACGATACCTGTCTTTACCAGGTATTTAAAAAATGACTTTAGTGACGATATTTTGCGATTAATTGTCTTGGAGCTGATGTTGTTTTCCTTGATCGAGGCAAGCCAGCTTCGCACGTGATGGTGACTAACCCCCTGCAGGGAGATCTCTCCGAACTGTAATTGTAGAAACCCACCGAACTGAGCCAGATCATCATGGTACGAGCGAATGGTATATGCGGAGTATCTCTTTTGGTACTTCAGATAATCAAGAAATGACTGGATGGATTCCGGCTGCAATTGAGGCATATTTATTTCACAGGCTGGTATACAAAAAGATAGCTGCAAAGCTATAAACTTTGCAGCTAATCGTACGTATAATCTATTTCGGGATCAGCCTTCTATCTTTCCGCTGGCGATCTTTTGCTTATAGACCGCTCTCAACACTTGGTTGCGACGCTTTACCGACGGCTTAGTATAGCTTTGGCGCTCACGCAATTGAAGCAGTACCTTCGACTTTTCAAACTTCTTTTTGTACTTTTTGAGCGCTTTGTCTATGTTCTCGCAATCTTTTGAATCGATGATCAGCATAACTTTTATATACCTCCTCAGGTAATTTTAAGGAACGCAAAGATAAACGGTTAAAACCAAAATCCGAAATCCGAAATTTGTCTGATTGAGCTCCTTTGGAGAGATTTGCGCAATGTTTACTGGAATTATAGAAACAACCGGTTTTATAAAAAATATATCTGTAACTGGAAGTAACAGGACATTCTGGATCGAGTCTCCCATTTCACAGGAATTAAAAATTGATCAGAGTGTGAGCCATAGCGGCATTTGCCTCACAATTGAGGAGATGAATCATACCAGCCACAAAGTGACCGCCATTGAGGAAACCGCGCAGAAAAGCAACATTGAGGCATGGAAAATTGGTGACATAATAAACTTAGAACGAAGCCTTAAACTTGAATCCCGTCTTGATGGACACTTTGTTCAGGGCCACGTAGACTCTGTCGCTAATTGTATTGATATAACGGAAAAGGCAGGCAGTTGGGAGTATCAATTTCGGTTCCCGAAAAAATTTGCAGAGCTGGTCATCGAAAAGGGTTCGATTTGTGTAAACGGGATCAGCCTCACCGCCTTTGATGTAAAGAAGAAGAGTTTCAAAGTCGCCATCATCCCATACACCTATGAACACACCAACATCAAGACAATTCAAAAAGGCGATAGTGTAAATATTGAATTCGACCTGCTAGGGAAATACATACTAGGAAAAATACGCGCCAAATAAGCGGCCTTTTACCTTTTATTCCAGTCTCCACGGTCATATCTTTAGCCCTAAGAACCAATATCTAAGAACAACCATGTCCATGAAAGCCACGACTGTGATTAGGTCGTACTATCCTGCTCTTGATGGGCTGAGGGGATTTGCAATCCTTGGTGTTTTACTGCAACATAACTTTTCTTTTTTGCCGGTTCCTAAGTTTGGATGGGTTGGAGTTGACTTGTTCTTTGTGCTCTCGGGATTTTTGATCACCGACATACTCTTAAAAACCAAAGAACAAAAAAATTTTCTTTCCAATTTTTACACCCGTAGAATCCTTCGCATTTTTCCGCTCTATTATGGGTCTCTTATTTTGTTTTTTTCACTGGCTCCTTTAATAAGCCAATTTAAAGATCAGTACAGTTACTATTCCGCCAACCAGGGGATGTTATGGATGCATCTTCAAAATTGGTTGTATATCGCAAAACCTAGGCTTGACAATCATACTGTCTTTAGCCATTATTGGTCCCTTTCAGTTGAAGAGCAATTTTATTTAGTATGGCCTTTAATAATACTTACCTGCAACAGGGCAAGAACATTGGTGATTTTAATTTATATCGCGCTAGCGGGCAGCATCCTGTTTCGCTTCACGACCTGGTCGTACCTTGGCAATGGCGATACGAATTTCCTCTTACAATACATGACACGAATCGACGGACTTTGCGTTGGGAGCTTGATCGCCATCTGGAGAAACAACTCTGAGCAAGCGGCGACCAGGAAAGTGGTTCGCCTGGGAATCGCTTTCATAAGTCTTCACGTTGCTGCATTCATAATTTCAAAAACAATATTTCACGCCCTCCCCCACTTCACAATTTTCGGTTATTCAACGATTGCTGTCTGTTTTGGTTTGTTACTTAACTCCCTCATTGAAAAAAGTAACAGGCTTACCACATTTTTATTTGAGAGCCGCCTAATAAAGAGCCTTGGCAAGATATCTTATGGTGTGTACATTTATCACTGGCCAATCTTTGTATTTTTCAAAATCTTCGTCGCGGAGCGGATTCTGAAAATGGGGATGTTAGAAAATCTTATTATTTCAATTGCGGCCACAACCCTTGCAGTTCTTGTGAGTATGATCAGTTATCATCTATTTGAGAAAAAGATACTGGCTCTGAGAGAAGTACTTACTATCGAAAATCTCCTGAAACGTTTGCGACAAAAATTGTTTCCCGTCTATAAATCTGCCTCGGCTAAATAGAGCAAAAACAGGCAAAAAACTCGAAGCAATTCGTAATTTTCTTTTTCGATAACCTGCTTTAATATTCATTTAATTTTGTTCGTAATGAACGCACAGCTGCCACAGCAAGAAAAAATCAGTGCCAGGTTTTTGTCTTCCCCTTATCTACCGCTCCTTGTCCTTGCATCAATTTGGATAATAATGCAAGTAATCCTGTTTTATCGATTTGGGTTAGTTACTGGGTTTGAAGCAGAAAAATATATTTATGAGGCCAACTATTTTTTAACGAATGGCACGGTCAGCACCCCGAACTACTGGTTATATTCTGTGCAAATTTTCTTAATAGCCGCCGCGGTAAAATTGAAAATGGGTCTTTTTTCGGTTGCTTTTCTCCAACTGCTTTTCAGTGCCTTGGCCGCGTATGCATTTTATAAATTCATTGCCGGCATCAGCAATTGGCAGACAGCTTTTATACTTACTTTGTTGCTTATTGCAAACTACCCTTTACAAACGTTTAATACATCCCTACAAACAGAATCGTTGTTCTACAGCTTTACAATTCTCTTTAGCTGCTTTCTTTTAAGATTAAAAAAATTAACTGCAGGAAACCTGGTCAAGATCATTTTATTTTTGCTTCTGATCTCATTCACCCGGCCAACAGGAGTACTCCTGGTTCCGTGTTCTTTTTTGTATTTATTCTTCCGATTTTTTAAGCCTTTTACTGTTTTCGTCAAAAGCATTATTACAATTGCCGTAAGTATCGGCTTCCTTTTTTTTCTAAATGCCGCGTTAGGAAGCGGAGGGGCGTTAGATTTTATGCTGCCGTTCCGCGATGAAAGGATCATTTGCGGTGTACCCACATTACCTGGTTTTATTGACATTAAGACAACCGAGAACCCTAACTCTCTCTTTGGACTTTTATATTACATCACACATAACATGGGGCAATTCCTGCGACTTGCTTTGTTACGGTCAAAAGCTTTTTTTGGAATTACAAGATCGTACTACAGTTTACCCCATAACTTCTATTTATGCCTCTATTTTTACCCCCTGTATGTACTTGTTGCTCTTAGCTGGCGAAACTGGCTGAAAAAGAATAAATTTTTGCTGCTCTATTGCACGTCGGTCATCGCGATCAATTGGTTAACGGTGATTTTGACCTGTGATGACTGGCACAATCGTTTCTTTTTAAGCATCACTCCTTATATTTATATACTGGCGATGCCAATCGTGCAGCAATTGACAGGTAAATTAAAAAGTTGATGGAAAAAGACAAATTGCTTAATCCCGATCTCTTTCTAACGCAAACCAAACATGAGCTTACCCATCAATTTAATTCAAACAAACCGATCCGCCATTTTGTGATTGATGGTTTCCTTGAGAACAATTTTGCACATACGATTTATATAAACTTCCCTGCTGTGAAGGAAATGAAAACGCACTATCACGGCATCAATGAAAAAAAATCGGAGCATTCGGATTTCAGCAAATTGGATACTTCATTTTCCCGATTGCATGACGAGCTTTCTTCCCGCGCTTTCATTGAATGGCTGACAGAGGTGACTTCGATAAAAGACCTTGAAACCATTGACGACCGGTTGGGTTACGGATTGCACCAGGGAGCACACAATAGTTTTCTCGATATTCACATCGACTACAACCTTCACCCAGTTAAGAAAAGACACCGCAAATTGAATTTCATTTTATTTTTAAATAAACAGTGGGAGAAGGACTGGGGAGGGAATCTCGAGCTATGGGATGACAAAGTGCAAAATTGTATACAGAGTATATCACCACTGTTCAACCGCTGCGTAATCTTTGAGTGCTCAGAGATTTCTTATCATGGCTATAGTCGCATTAGCGTTCCCGGCGACATAACGCGAAAATCTTATTACCAATATTATTTTATCCCGGCAGAAAACGATATTTCGTTTCATGATACTATTTTCAAATCCCGGCCGGAGGAGTCAGCACTGAAAAAATTGCTAACGCCTACGAAAGATTTTCTAAAAAATTCTGCAAAAAAAACCTTGTTGAAACTGGGTCTTAAAAGATTTCTTGAATAACCTGTCTTGTCCCCATTGACAAGACAGATTTTCAAAAACGGAGCAGTGAAGTTATACCAGGTTATCGCATCAGGTACATTTTTCCATAACCCTTATTAAAGTATTTGTCAGTCTTGTCGTCGCTGGATTTGTATTTATCAAGAGATTTGCCATTCAGGTTGGTTACCACGCGGTAGAGATAAATACCGTTCCCTAATTTTTGGCCATATTGGTCAGTACCGTCCCATTTGAATTCTGTAATATTTCTTCCGATGTGCAGTGGACCCAGTTCATCTTTAGTGATCTCACGCACTATTTTACCTGTTATGGTCATGATCTCAATTTTCATGTTTTGCGGAACTTCGCTTCCCGTCAGTGTAAATACAAACGCCGTAGAAGTAGTGAAAGGGTTCGGATAGTTCAGCATATTTGAGATCATCGGTTTGTTGATCACCTCAAACGCTACCCGGTATTCAAATGCTCCAGCGTTATTATTACTTTCATCCTTTCCGCTAACAATGAGTTCGTACTCGCCATCATCCTTGAAATATGGGAGGAAATTGATGGAAGCAGTATTGTCGTTGGTAGGCGGCGGACCTGCAGGTGTAAATTGCAACGTGTCCATACTACTGAAATAAAAATTATGCAGACTTCCATCCGGGAACCTTACTTTCAGATTAACGAGCGAGGTATCGCTTAAGATCATCCATTTTGCCTCGTCTTTTAATTTGATCAAAACATGTGGCTTGGATGAAACGATATCCTTGTTTAAAATATGCACGCCATCAAACGTTACATCAAGCAACGGATTGAGACTATCAGGTTTTACGTAAAAGTTTTTAAATCCGAAATTATTAAAGAGGTACTGCTCCGGCTGGTCGTTGTTGGGATTGAAATTGACATACAAATTATTTAACCCCGGAAGTTTCTTGGTATCGATCGTCGTGCTGAGTATTACGGAATCTCCCGAAATAAGCGGTTTTTGTCTTGGTATAGGAACAATATTCGGAACATTATTATGGTCTGTTATAACGAGACTCACCTTTAAGCTATCAAACGGCCAATCGCTGATATTTTTAAACGCGATCCTGAAATTAATTGGCTGACCTATATCAACAGCAGTATCCATTTGATACGATATATTAGGAGCGATTGCTCCTTCCGGAACGGGTACATAGTTCACCCTCCAATAATTTAATTGATATGGAGTAAAATTGACTGAATCCAGGTCTTGCATCTTTAGCTTCAAATATGGAAACGTGTTCGCGTCTACACTCGAGATATCAAAGTCCTGGGATGATTGATCGATGTCCGAAAACAGCAGCGTTTCATTATAGTTTTGATCTAATCCGTACACGTTGATCTTTGGATTATCCCCTCCAATTGTATCTACTGTGCTTCCTCTCCAATGTAATTCCTGCCAGGTTTTAGCGGGTCCAAACACGGGGGAAGTTAAGTATCCTAGCGAGTCGGGTGAAAGACAGTTTACCGACATAGCAATGGGATCGTAAATTCCGTCGCTGAAAATAAATTTGGAAGTAAATGACCCTGATTGATTCTTTTGATATGCAAATATGAAGGCCCGGGGGCGATAAAATGAGTCAATGCCGGTAAAGCCCTGTGCATATAAACGCTGGTACATTGAATTACCGGACCCGAGATATGATGTATCACCCAGCCAGGTACTGGCATAAGTGTTTTTGTAGGGGTTTATATCTGCATAATAAGAACAGTTACGAACTATCACATAAGCTCCGTCGGGGATAAGGTCCATGAATTCGACAATCTTCCTTCGCTTAGCCGTATCCTGGATATTAAATTGAAAATTCCATTGACGATCAGGGCCGCAAATAGCATCACTTCCGTATTGGCCAGGACTTCCCGAGGGAGCATTGTACCAGGGCTGGAAAGTGTGCGGATCAAATACATTAAATACAATATCAGCGGGACCGCAAACACTTCTTATATAATCCTGGTCGTTGACAGTAATGGCAAAACCAGAAGCCTGGGTGAATGACGTTGGAAATACTCCGCTCCTGACCACCAGGTTATTTGAAATGCTGTCAAAGTGCCATCTCCTTGACGCCGAATCAAGAATAAGTCTCTGCTCGTCAGATTTGGTGTGCTGGTAAAAATGGGACTGATTAAATCCGGGGCCGCCACTTGAAAGATAGATAAATGACGAGTTACTCCAGTTTGTAGTTCCTGACGCATTAAAAGGGGCAATCCGCCAATAATAAACCGTGCTGTCTGTAAACGCCACTCCCGGATCAAATTCAAGAAGTCCCCCTTTCGAAGTCACAGACCTGGCAATTTTGAAAGGAGAATTGAAAAGTTCAGTTGTATCCATTTCAAAATTGTATTGCATAGATTCTGCAAAAGGGTTCGCAGTTGATGCCACCAGCTTTATTCCTTGCCGGTTAACGATCGAAAATTCGTAGGGAAATACCGGGCTTGCAGCATTGTCGTAAATAACAACCTCTTTCGTAATCGAATTATTTGTTTCATATAATTCATCAACTTCATTGGCTGCATCTACGGTCACCGTGATCTTGCTTACTCCTTTGTCACGGGTTGCGACTATTGGTACATCGATTGAAATGGAATCCATATACCGGATGCCTGGAATAGTATCTCTTTTAATTATCTCGGTTACATTATTTGGGTAAGTACGTTTCACTTCTACTACTATCTTATGGTCAATGGCCATACCGAGATTCATCATCCTTGCGGTTACCTTGAAGCTCTTCTGTGCCACAGAAATAAATGACGGGGAAATGCTAACCAATGGTTCCTCGATCGCATAATCAGGTTTTGGCTGGGTGTTATACTTAAGAGCGGGGTCACCATTGAGTGATATTTGCTCGCAGTGGACACGGGCATAAAAATCAAACTGCGTAGTAACGTCAAAGCTACGACGAATAGCTTCCTGCATTATTTCGCCAATTGTTTTTCCATATTTTGTGAACGCGATTGCGCGGTAATTGGCGGTATTAAAAATGTCCAGATATTGAACAATGCCAAGGCTGGTGGTTGCGAGGAAAGCTATCGAACCGCGGTCGGGCGCTAACACAAATCTTTCTGACACAGTCTCTGTCGTATATAGTCGCTGTTGATTAAAGGTATATAGGTTCCCCGCATTACATCCAAGAGCGATGAATATGGGATATTTTCCGGGGTTATTATAGACTGAAGGATTGTCAAGATTAAAATCAAGAGTGGACGAAGACGAATGCCCGAAATAAAGTATCATGCTCAGACCTTCATCAAATAAGGTTTTAATTTGATCACTCTTTATTTGTTCGCCCACATTTGTACTGGTTTTTGCGAACGTGGTTACATTAGCACCGAACAAAGTGTCAGAAATAATGTCTTTGTAGTATCCCATAATCTGCGCTAATATTAATTGCAAGGATTCGTCGTCGGCTCCAATCACATGAACCACATTTTTTGTCCATCCTTTGTCTGCAATCAATGGAGAAGATATCGCCTGGGCTGCCTCATAGTCTTTTACCTTATTCAAATAAACGGTTATTTCATCCGGAGCAATAGCCGAGAGACGTCCGATCGGAACTGACGGAATCGTAGTGGGGGTATTGCCTGTTACAAAACAACTAAATAAATTATCGGATGCAGGAACCCCAAATGTGGGAACAACATCAAGTGTTTCAAGGTTGTTTCTAACGTTTATGTCGGCGGCACTTTCATTATTTCGATAGTCAACATAATTGACGCCTTTACCCAGCAGGAAAACAAATTTGGGCGCCACCGAATAATTATTAAGCGCATACTGGATAAAATTCTTAATGGAAGAAGGGTGTTTTTTTATACCGAAGGCAAACTGATCGATGAGCTGATCTATTTCATATGTTTTAGCAACATACGCCCCACCCGCGGGCGAACTGCGGTACGCTCTATAATCTTCTACAGGATTACTTCCGTTGGACCCGTTATATAATCGTGGATTGGAAATGATAAGGTAATCACCTTGGTTGGCTGGCAAACCATAATTGGTAAAAGTTCTTGTTTGCAAAGAATTAATGTAGTTGATATTTGAGTTGTCTTCGCTCACTAAAACAAGTTCCCTGTCTACTGAAGAAGGTTGCAGGGCAACTTTTATTATCGTTGGAGTTGAAATGTTAGCTACATATCTCTTACCATTTGTGATATCATATAGAACCGGGGCAACGGCGCCATAATTAAAATTGGTGATCTGGATGTAATTTCCGTTGGTATTGGCAGATAATTTAAAATAAAATTTCTTTTGATTGTCGAAATTAAATTGTCTTGGATAAGTCATTTCGTACTGTGCCACCACCATTCTGTCAGCAGTCCCTGTTCCATCATTAATAATGCTTACAAGAGCGGTTCCTGTACTAAGTACTGAAGCTGGAAAAGTAGTCTGGTATTTTACATAATCATAATAGTCCATCGTTTGTTGAGCTACCTGTGTTCCATTGACGGTAACCCTGAACGACCTTTGATTAACAGCGTTTCCAGCTGCGTTAATGCTAAACGCGACATCAGGACCGGCTGCGTAAAGACGTAAGTTTGCATGGGTGGCATTCAACTTAGCTCCTGCAGCGATATCGAGTGATGTATAACCTTCACCTTTATCGTACGCTGAAGAATAAACATAACTTTCCTGAACTTTCTGAGCATTTCCGGCATTAATTCTATTCTTGTAATAGTTGCCCAATGTGTACATAAAATAAGGCTCCGGCGGCAGCACATTTCCTGCGACGTCATTAGTTGTTTCTTCCAACCTTTTATTGGACGTGGACGTATTAACAGTCAGGAAATAAAAAGACGTGTCTGTATGGAGACTCCAATGGTCGTTTAATTGGTAATCGGGATCGAGATACAATTGTTTCTCAGGCTTGCCATCATTCATCACTCCCCAAAATTCGATGTAATCACTTCCTCCGAGTACTCCGGATGGTATCGACGTGTACAAAGGGATTTCCTGTCCATTTCTCCATAATTGAAAATTCTCTGCAGGAGTATTGTCAAGACCTGCTGAAGCTAGTGTTGCCTGGCTAATTCGGTAAAGACCAGTTGCGCCAACCTTGAATTTATAGTAAGTTTTGTTGTAGTCTATCCATTCATTGTTGTATACCTGAGCCCTTATTAAAAGGCCAGTGCATATCAACAATAGAAGGACTAAAATTCTTTTCATTGGACCGGGATTTATAAGGTACAGGTTATTTTTTCTTTTTGTTTTTATCACTTATCAGATCAAGCTTCAATGAAAACACATGTGTAAACAATGGATTCGACTGGTTAGCAAGGTTAGCAAACGCATAATCAATCGTTATGTTTTGGATCTTAAAGCCGGCACCGATGCTTGGCTGGTATATCCAAACCTTTTTCTGATTCAGTGTATCGGCATCTGCAAGTGCCTTTTGAAAATTATTTATACCGCCGCGCACATAAAAAATATGATTGATGTTTAATTCCACGCCTAGCTTGGGGTCAATGCTAATGGGATCGCTACTTATGACCGTATTTCTTTTACCGTCAAACGTGACGTCAAAATTTGCCTCTGCGAGCAAGTTAACTTTATTGCTGATCTTAAAGTCTCTCGCAGCGCCGATGATCAACCGGGGCGCCGTCATTTCAGTCGATTTTACCGGGATATCATTTTTGGTCAGGTAAAGGGCTTGTTTCTCTTCGTCAGTAAAACTGAACGACCAGGCGTTGAACGTAGTTGTAATGTCTCTCGCCGCAACTCCGAATTTCCACTTTCCTTCTGTCACCTGCAAGCCTCCGTCTAGACCAAAACCCCACGCCTTTGCAAATTTTCCCACACTTCGATGGATCACTTTCGCATTTATTCCGAACTGTATGTGCTCATTTTCCGTTTCTCTTAATTTTTGCGCGAAAGAAAAAATAAAAGCATAATCAGCAGAAGAGAAAGATTGAATATTGTTGTAGTTTATCGACCCATCGGGTTCAACCAGGAACAACGTGTTCATGATATCATCTACCGCAAATCGTAAAGCGGATATGCCAATCACCCGCTTATTATTTTGGACTGGGAAGGCAATGCTGGCATAATCATATTTTCCGATGCCTGCAAAGTATTCAGAGTGCATTAAATTCAAATTGGGATGATCTTTAACACCCACTAACCCGGCGGGATTCCAATAACCAGCGGTTCCATCTTCAACAGAAGCTACCTGTGCACTACCCATTGCTAATCCCCGTGCACCTGCGCCGATATTTAAAAATTCATTCGAATATTTCCGGAATTGACCATAAGAGGAGAGTGAAAGAATAGTCACAAGCAGGGACAGGTGGCATTTGGATATTTTCATTATTCTTTTCGGATAAGCGATTATTAAATTTGGTCTTCGAAGGGGAAGTGAATCCCCAAAAATACTCTTTAGGCCCCGAAATACATAGCCTAAAAGCCATTTTGTATAAGGATTGTAAACGAACCAGTTAGAAAAATATTGCATCTCATTTCAAGGCTTTATTTTCTTCCTTAGTTTTGCGCAAATCACAAAAATGAGTCTGATCGAAGAATTACGTTGGAGAGGAATGATACAGGACATAATGCCGGGGACGGAGGAGCATCTGAGCAAAGAAATGACCTCTGCGTACATTGGTTTTGACCCTACCGCTGACAGCCTGCATATCGGTAGCCTGGTACCCATTTTATTGTTGGTGCATTTGCAAAAAGCTGGTCATAAACCGTTTGCTCTTGTTGGAGGAGCTACCGGAATGGTTGGAGACCCCAGCGGAAAAAGCGAAGAGCGAAATCTGCTGAGCGAAGAGACCTTGCGCCACAACCAGGAGGGGGTCCGAAAACAGCTCGAAAAATTCCTTGATTTTGATCAGAGCAAGCCGAATTATGCTGAAATGGTGAACAATTACGATTGGTTCAGGAATTTTAGTTTTTTGAATTTCATCCGCGACGTGGGGAAACACATCACGGTAAATTATATGATGGCGAAGGATAGCGTGAAAAAAAGGATTGAAGGCGACGCAGGAATGAGCTTTACAGAATTTACCTATCAACTCGTCCAGGGCTACGATTTCTATTGGCTGTACACGAATAAGAATTGTAAACTTCAAATGGGGGGTAGTGACCAATGGGGTAATATCGTAACAGGCACTGAGTTAATTCGCCGCAAAGCAAATGGCGATGCATTTGCATTTACCTGCCCACTGATCACCAAAAGCGACGGAGGTAAGTTTGGCAAAACGGAAAAAGGAAATATTTGGCTTGACCCACAAAAAACTTCACCCTACCAGTTCTTTCAATTTTGGCTCAACGCAAGTGATGAAGATGCAGAAAAATGGATAAGGATATTTACATTTCTGTCATTTGAGGAAATTGAGAGCATCACCAACGAACATGAGAAAAACCCCGCCCAACGTTTTTTGCAAAAAAAGCTTGCAGAAGAAATAACTGCTTTTGTTCATGGTAAAGATGAATTGGAGAAAGCCGTTGAAACAACAAAAAGACTTTTTGCCAATCAAAGTGCCCCGGCCGAAAGTCTTTCTGAAGAAGATCTGGAACAGATGGAAGGTGTTATAAAAATCGAGTTTGAAAAAATAAAACTTGAAGCAGGGGTTGATATAGTGAGTTTTCTCTCAGAGACAAATATTTTCCCAAGTAAGGGCGAGGCAAGAAAAACTATCCAGGGTGGAGGAGTTAGCATCAACAGGAAAAAAGTAGACAACGTTGGGATGAAGATTGATACTTCTTTACTTCTTCATAAGAAATACATTTTGGTGCAAAAGGGAAGGAAGAACTATCACCTGGTAAAACTTATTTGACCGGTAGTCCTTTTATTGTCTTCCACATTTCATCAGCGACCAACTGATTTCCTTTTGCGTTAAGATGCACTCTATCCCTGGTAAGAATGCCCTGTTCCTTGTTCTCGCTATTATTTTGCTTGTTGTATTCGATAAATTTTTGCCGAAGATCAACCAGGGGTAAACTGTTTTGCTTTGCAAGTTCCCGGATGATCGCTGAGTATTTATTCAAATCACCATCCTGCTGATTTGTGAAATCCGTCTTCTCTCCTATAACTGCCGGTGTGCAAAGAATGACGCTTATATTTTTATCTCTTAATCGTTTGATGATAGCATTGTAAAATCGTTCAAACTTATCAGGATCAGTGCCAGTACCGTAGGAGACTTTATGCCATACGTCATTTACCCCGATATAGATCACAACGATATCAGGACTCTTTGCCAGCACATCAGAGTCCATTCTTAAATAAAGA
>Ga0068859_100003499_pt1 | contig 15988 bp, 16 predicted proteins | sample KBSSwiS22_FD_66585 | JGI IMG/M metagenome (GOLD analysis project Ga0068859, IMG submission 66585) | Switchgrass rhizosphere microbial communities from Kellogg Biological Station, Michigan, USA - KBS Switchgrass S2-2 | ecosystem: Host-associated > Plants > Roots > Rhizosphere > Soil ...
GAAAAAGCCCCGGACACGTTCAAGGTCCAGTTCGACACGACGAAAGGAAAAGTGGTCATCGAAGTCACGCGTTCCCTGGCCCCGAACGGCGCGGACCGTTTTTATCAGCTGGTCCAGTCGGGCTTTTTCACCGACGCGGCGTTTTTCCGGGTGGTCCCCGGGTTCATGTGCCAGTTCGGGATGAGCGGCGACCCGGCGACGGGCATGAAATGGCTGAATGCAAGGATCCCGGACGACCCGGTCAAAAGCAGTAACACGCGCGGCACGATCACGTTCGCCACGTCTGGTCCGAACGCGCGCACGACCCAGTTGTTCATCAATTACGCCAACAACGGCCCCATGCTCGACGGCCAGGGCTTTTCGCCGTTCGGGAAAGTGATCGAAGGCATGGACGTCGCGGACAAATTCAACGGTGAATATGGCGATTTCCCGCAGTTCGGCGGCAACGGCCCCAGCGCCCAGCGCATCGCCTACGAAGGCAATGTCTACCTGAAAAAAGAGTTCCCGAAGCTGGATTACATCAAATCGGCGACCATCCTTCCCGCCGAAGCGAAGAAAGAAGAACCGAAAAAAGAGGAACCCAAAAAAGAAGAGCCGAAGAAATAAATCTTAATGTTTTATGAGCGAAGCAGCCATCATCAGCACGACGGAAGGGGAAATGATCGTCGAACTTTGGCCGGACGTCGCGCCGAAGACCGTCGAGAATTTCAAGAAACTGGCCGGGCAAGGTTTTTATGACGGCACCTGTTTTCATCGGGTGATCAAGGGTTTCATGATCCAGGGCGGCGACCCGTTGACCAAGGACTTGAAAGCCGAACATCGCTGGGGCACGGGCGGGCCGGGCTACACCATCAAGGCCGAGTTCAACGACAAATCCCATACGCGCGGCGTCATCTCCATGGCGCGCTCGAACCATCCGGATTCCGCCGGCTCGCAATTCTTCATCTGCCACGGCGACCCGACCTTCCTCGACCGCCAGTACACCACGTTCGGCAAGTTGATCAAGGGCGACGACGTGCTGGAGAAGATCGCGACCACGCCGACGCATCCGCAGGACCGCCCGGACAAGCGCATGGGCATCAACAGCATCAAGATCGTCCCGCGCGAGTCGGTGAAGTGATGATGGAGCTCTCCGAACTGGCGAAGGTGCTCGTCGCGCTCGGCTGTCCCGTTGAAAAATCCGCCGACATGGCAGCGCAATTGGACAAGCGCGCCAAACAATTGGCCGGACAAAAAGGCCGGACTTACGACGAAGCATTGACCCATTTGCTGGCTCTTATGAAACAGGGCTGGTCGGCAAAAGAAAAGGGACTTTGAATTTACGATTTACGTCCGCGATTCAATCTGCCCGTCGAAACGAATGCGACCGCGTAAATCCAATATCGTAAATCGCAAATGATAAAGCCCTGGAAAAAGATCGGTTCCAAGTCGCTCGGCGATTTCCGCATCTTCACCCTCCGTTCGGACCTCAAGGTCTCGCCGCGCACGGGCAAGGAACACGATTTTTTCGTCCTCGAAAGCGTCAACTGGGTCAACGTCATCGCCATCACGCCCGAACAGCAGCTCGTGATGGTTGAACAATATCGGCACGGCTCGAACACCGTCGAGCTGGAGATCCCCGGGGGCATGATGGACCCGGGTGAGACCGATCCCGTCGCGACCGGCGTGCGGGAATTACGGGAGGAGACCGGTTACGAAGGCGGGCGCGCCCGGTTGCTGGGCCGTGTCCACGCCAACCCCGCCATCCTGAGCAACACCTGCTTCACGGTGATCATCGAGGATTGCCGGCTGAAGCATCCGACCGAGCTCGACCACGGCGAAGACCTCATCACGCGCCTGGTCCCCCTTTCCGAGATCCCCGCGCTGGTGGCCGGCGAAAAGATCGGCCATTCCCTCGTGCTGGTCGCGTTGTATTACTTCGAACTCTGGCAGCGCGGGACAAAAAAGGCGTGAGCTTTTTAAGCAGTTTTATTGAATCGGCGGCTGCTGACAATTCGGATGGTTCCTTTTCCCCTCACTCTAACCCTCTCCCCAGAGGAGAGGGAACAGCCGTTGTTCACTGCTCGCAGCCCGAGTGGTAGCACGGCAGAAGTCAGCATCCGATAGACCTGAGGCTGAATACCATTCTCCCTCTCCTCGGGGGAGAGGGTTAGAGTGAGGGGAAAGAAGCGTGGACAATTCAATTCTGCTCTCTATTTCGCACGGCTCCAGATTTTGAAACCGCTCTATGGCAGTTTAATTAATGTTGTAGCTCCCGCAAAGCGGGATCAGTTCGCGCTGTATAGTTTCCCGTCATTTGATATGCGCCGATTCACATCGGCGGCTACACTACTTTTGAAAATGCTCTAACGGTTTCGCAGCGGCATCAGCCCGAAGTGCAACAGCAGCCAGGTCGGCACCGCGAACAGGACGATCACCAGCAGCCGTTCCCAGGTCCAACCCGGCTGCAGGGCGTGCGATTGGATCGGGAAGATCATGATCATGAAATAATTCGCGAACCGGGTATGGCCGATGAAGCGCATGCCCTGTGGGAACCGTTTGCGGATGCCGCTCACCAGCGCGATCACGCCCAGCGCCAGGACCAGGAACGTCACCAGCCAGTTGACCGGCAGCATCGCGTTCCATTGGATCTCCGGCGCGCCCAGGCCGCGCGGCGTGAAATAAGGCCAGATCCATTGCGCGCCGGCCCACAGGAAGCTGAACCCCGTCTGGAACGCCGTGCGGAAAGTGGCCTTGTCCGCAGTCAATTCGTTCAGGATCAACCCGAAATACAACGGCACGATGCCCCAGATCGTCTCGGCGTGCTGGAACGGGGTGACGATCAGTTCGGTGAAGACTGGCCAAAGACCGTGCATCAGATCACTTCACGGCCGCCCAGACACGGTGCACGTCGTCGTGGTCGTCGAGCGTCTGTAAAAATTCTCCCACCTCGGCGCGATGGGCGTCCGACAGCTCCGGCACCTGCTTGGGGACATAGCCCAGTTCGCTGGTGACCACGGTCCAGCCGTTCTGGGACAGCCATTTGGCGACCGCGGCCACGGCGGTGCGGTCGCAGATGAATTTCGCGCCGGCCGCGCCTTCGGGGATGTCGTCGTTCTGCTCGCTGGTGAGCGTCTCCACTTCGTTGGCGCCGGCCTCGATCGCGGCGGCTTCACGGTCGATGTTCGCGTCCGGATGATGCGCTTCCACCAGGCCGACGTGGTCGAACAAAAATTTATTGCTGCCGGTGGTGCCGAGCTGGCCTTTATCTTTGAACAGCACGCGGACCTCCGGCGCCGTGCGGTTCACGTTGTCGGTGTAGACCTCGACGATCACCGGCACCTTATGCGGCGCGTAACCTTCGAAGACCACATGCTCCATGATGAGCTTGTCGTCGCCGGTGCCGGCGCCTTTCTTGATCGCGCGTTCGATGACATCCTTGTTGACGCTTTCTTTCTTGGCCTTTTCGATGGCGGTGAACAGGCGGGCATTCATCGCCGGATCGGCGCCGCCCATCTTGGCGGAGACGGAGATCTCACGGACCAGTTTGCTCGTCGCCCGGCCTTTTTTCAGGCCGGCGACCAGACGTTTTGCATGAAGCCATTGGCGTCCCATGGAAAAAAATTTAGCAGGCCCCGGCCGCGATGGCGAGCCGGGGATTCGTGGTCACATCCCGCCGGGGGTCAGGCGCGTCCCGCGCGGCACCGGATAGCTGAAATCGTCCTGGTTCAACGTCGGGTTGGTCTGCACGTGGTCGTAGGTCTCGGTCAAGGTGCCGCGGATCTTGGTCATCATCGCCATCTGGGTCTTGGCCTGCATCTTTTCCTGCGCGATCTTCTGCTGGTTGGTCTCGGTGTTGAAGGTGTCGAACGCCGCGTCAAGGTCGGCTTCGTCCACCGGCGCGCCGAGGGTGATCTGCGATTGCAGGATCAGGTAGCTGCTTTTATTGATCCAGAGCTTGAGCTTTTGCCCCATCATCTTGGCGGTGACCGTGTAGCAATCCGTGCCGTTCACGGAATCGTCGTCGGTCTGCCCCCAGTCCTTGATGAGTGCGGCCATCTTTCCGGTATCACCGAAGAACATTTGGGGGATGGCCATGGCGAGGCCGCCGGTCTGGCCGCTGCTGAAGAACGCCATGTCGCGGTCCTTGACGGTCGTGTAGCGTTTGAAGGCCCCGCCGCCCATGATCATCAGCGAATAATTCGTCGGGCCGGACGACCAGATGGCGATGGTGTTGGTCATCGATTGCCGGCCCATCTCCATCTTGCCGATGCCTTCGATGCGATACATGTTCGGACGCGCCAGCTTGATCGAGACTTCGCTGGAATTGGTCATCCCTTTGGGCATGTTGGCCGGCCGGCGGTTCGCGTTCTTTGCGTTCTTGTTCGCGTTGGGATTCACGTCCGCGGCCGTGAGCTCGGACATGTCGAGGACCATCCTCGAAGTTCCGGAGACATCCAGGCTGTTGAGATTGGTATAAGCATTGTGGACTTTGGCCATGAGGTCGAGGGCGCCGGCGGCCGACGCGGCCGTGGGCGTGGCCACGCGCGCCGCGGGATTTCCCTTGGCGGCTTCTTTTTTGTCCTGCGCCGCTTTGTATTTGGAATATCCGAACCAACCGCCCGCGCCGACGGCGGCCAGCACGACCAACACGGCCGTGATGACGAGGACCGTTTTCAGGACGTTGGACTTGGGCTTGGGCGGGGGCGCGCCCGCGCCGGCAAAACGTTGCCCCGCCGCGGGAGCCATCGTGGTTTGACGGGTCGCCAGGCCAGGGGCAGCCGGCGCCGGCGCTGACGGGGCCGCCGCCGGTGCGGCCGGTCGCGGCGCCGCGGGCGCCGCGGGGACGACGATCGCCTGGTGACAACCGGGGCAATTGATCTGCATCCCGGCGTAACCGGTGTCGCACGCAATGTGTTGTCCGCAATTCGGACAGGAAAACTTAAAGTCAGCCATAATGTTTTCTAGGTCGCCTAATTGGTGGTGCAAAAACGCAAAGAGGTGACAGAACACCGCCTCTTTCTGATATCATGTCCAGCAAATCCGTTTTCCCGACAATTTGCAAGCCTTTGGCGGACGTAAAATCTTCCCCTTTTTTGCAGAAACCGGGCAATGATGGCGAAACAGCGTTGACGGGGGGCCGTTTCTCCCCTAGAAATCGCGGGAGTGGAAGCCCTCACCCTGAACATCCTGACGGTGGTCGTCTTCGCCGTAAGCGTCATCCTCCAGACCATCGTCCTCCTGGCTGCGCTTTGGATCATGATCAAGATCCAAAAGATGGAAGTGAAATGGCTTTGGTTGATCCTCGGCGCCGTCGGCGCCTCGGTGTTCGACATGATCCCCTTCGTCGGCCGGCCCCTGGCGATCGCGACGCTCGTCGTCACCGTCTACTACACCACCCAGGCCGAATATATCGACATCCTGTTCACCGTCGTCGTGGGCTATTCCGTCAAGTTCTGCCTCAACCTTTTCCTCATCAGCATGCTCATGGGCAAATTGCGTCCCGACCTGCACCAGACCGCCGACCGGACGAACGAAGTCCCCGAGCCGGTGGTGGCCCGGGTCCATGCCCCGACCAACGCCAATAAAATGCCGGCCCTCACCAACGCCGTCGCCAATGGACCGACCAATGCCATGTCCCAGGCCGACGCCCTCCAGATCACGAAAAATTTCACGCTGAAAGGCGTCATCCAATCCGATCGGCGTCCCCTCGCCGTCATCGATACCGGCGTGAAGACCTACACCGTCGCCTCCGGCGATTGGACCTGGATGATGACCAAGAGCGGACGCTTCAAGATCCATTGCGACCAGTGCACCGACAACTCAGCCACGCTCAGCCTCGGCGGCAATCCCATCACCCTGAAGCTCACGGAAAAGGTCATCGAACTGACGCAGTAAACCCGCCGCGGCGTTTTCACAAACGCAAGCCCGGATGTTCTTCTGATTCCAGCCGCCTGCGGATCCCGGCATCGGTGACGGTCTGGTCGATGATCTCGAACGCGCGTTTGCGCGCCCTGGAATCTTCGGGAAATCCGTGGATGAAATAATAGATGTCGATCACCGCATAATCGGCGGCGCGTGACAATGCCACCTCCCGGTTCAATCTTTCGATGCGGCGTCGGTTGGCTTCCAGCTCATCTTCATAGGCCTTCCGCGCCTTGGGGTCCCTGATGACGCCGGGATCGACGCCCGAAGGCCAACTCACGCCGTTGGAATCCGCGAGCGGCGGGGCCATGTTCAGATAAATCCTGTTCGACGGCGCATCCCAATCGTAATGCGCGTCGCCGGCGGCCGTCAGCGCGAGCAGGACCTTCAACTGCAAACGCAAGCAACCTTCGTCCAACGCCCCCAGGTTGGTGCGGCTGCCTCGCTGGTTCATCGAAGCCGATATCTTCTGCGCCTGCAGCAACAGGTCGTAATGGGTGTTCATCCGGCTGAATTGTTCCAGTTTCAACGCCACCTGCGCCTGGGCGTTGGTCAGCGCTGCCGGCGAATCATTGGATTCCTGCGCCGAGACCACGGCGAACAGGAGCGTCACCGCGACCGAGATCAATATCGTTTTCATCGTTCAGGCGGCCAAAGCAGCCATAGAAGGTTAGACGCCGTTTCTTCACAAAGCCTCCCAAAATTGTCTTCCGGGGAAAAGACCTCCCTTGAAAGCCATTCCCGTCCCGGACGAGGTTATCCCCAGGAATCCGTGGAGGTATTATGAGCGAACTGAAATTCAGTTGTCCGCGTTGCGGCCAGCACATCGAATGCAGCAAGGCGGCCAGCGGTCATATCATCCATTGCCCTGCCTGCTGCGCTGAACTGCGCATCCCCTTCTCCGCTGCCCCCGTGAACGGTGAACCGCCCAAGGCAGAACTCATCATCCATGGCTCCAGCAACGGCACCCCAGCCGGCGCCGGCACGCCGGGCAACGCGGTGTCCATGAACGGAAAGGAATTGCACTGCCGTTGTCCCGTCTGCCAGTCGCACCTGCGGATCCCGGCCTCGGTCGCGGCGCAACCGGATGACGTGTTTCCCTCGGCCGAACTCGTGTCGAAATCTCCGGACGCTCACCCGCCAAAGCCGGCTGCTCCCGTCGGAGATGGCGCGTCCGCGACTCCGTTGACGGAACGCGAACAGCACATCGCCGCCGAACGCGCCGCGCGGACGGTGTCCCTTTATCCGCAGATGAAACCCCGGCTGGACCTGCTCGGAGCGAAATCATCCGTACCACCGCAGGACAATCCTTCGCCGGCTGACGAAAAAGTGGAGGATTGGATGAAAAAAGCAGCCAACGAATAGGTAGCCGCCGAGGTGACGAGGCGGAATTTTCAAACGCCAATCCGCCTCCTCACGTCGGCGGCTACAAGATCAGGCACGCCGTTCTTTGATCGACGCCACGATGTCTGCGATGACTTCGCCCTTCGGCTTCGCGCCGACATTGCCTTTGCCGTGGAGACGGACCGAAACGTTCCCGGCATCCATGTCGCGGCCCCCGATGACGAGCATCGTGTGGACCTTGGCCTGTTCAGCTTCCTGGATCTTGCCGTTGATCTTGTTCGACGTGAAATCGCTTTCGACGCGCACAAAATTCGCGCGCAATTCGTTCACGATCGCTTTCGCGTAGGCGACGAGCTTGTCGTCTTCGCCGATCGTCATGACGCGGACCTGTTCGGGCGCGAGCCAGAGCGGGAAATTGCCGGCGTAATGTTCGATCAAAAAGCCGATGAACCGTTCGTGCGTGCCCAACGGCGCGCGATGGATGCACAACGGCGTCTTGAGCGTGTTGTCGCGGTCCTTGTATTGCAGGCCGAACTTCGCGGGCACGGCGAAATCGACCTGGTTGGTGGCAATCGTAAATTCGCGGCCGATGGCGCTCCAGACCTGGACATCGATCTTGGGCCCATAAAACGCCGCTTCGTTGGCGACCTCGACATAATTGATGCCGCTCTCCTGCAACACGCGGCGCACCATGTCTTCCGTCTTGAGCCACAACTCGGGTTGATCGACGTATTTCTTGCCGAGTCCTTCCTTCGAGTGCGTGCTGAAGCGCATCTGGTACTTCTCCAATCCAAAGATCTTGAAATACTTCAGATACATGTCGTTCACCGCTTTGAACTCCTCGGCGAACTGTTCCTCGGTGCAATAGATATGCGCATCGTTCATGTTGAGCGACCGCACGCGCATCAATCCAAAAAGCTCCCCGGACTGCTCGTAACGATAGCAGGTGCCATATTCCGCCAACCGCAACGGCAGCTCGCGATAACTGCGCGGTTCGGCCGCAAAAATGCGGTGGTGATGCGGGCAGTTCATGGCTTTCAGGTAGTAGCGCTCCGCTTCGTCATTGGACGCGTCCAACTTTTCTTTCAATTCCATCGGCGGAAACATGCTTTCTGCGTAGTACGGCAAATGCCCGCTCGTCTTGTACATCTTTTCGCGGGCGATATGCGGCGTTTTGACGCGCACATAACCGGCGGCGAACTCGGTTTCTTTCGCGAGTTTTTCCAGTTCCTCCACAATCGCCGTCCCTTTCGGCAGCCAGAGCGGCAGGCCGGGCCCGACGTATTCGGTGTCGATGGCGAACAGGCCCATCTCGGTGCCGATCTTGCGATGGTCGCGGCGCTTGGCCTCTTCGATCATCGTGAAGTAGGCTTCCATCTCCGTTTTGTTCTTGAACGCCGTGCCGTAGATGCGCTGGAGTTGCGGGCCTTTTTCGTCGCCTTTGTAATACGCGGCGGCGACGCTCGTCAGCTTGAATGCGCCGATGTTGCCCGTGCGCATCACGTGCGGTCCGGCGCACAAGTCGATGAAATCGCCGTTCTTGAAATACGAGATCGGTTCGCCTTCGGGGATCTGTTTGAGCAGATCCAGTTTGAACTTCGAAGCGTTGCCCGGACGTTCGCCCAAACCGCCGAGACGGCCGCTTTGGGCGTCTTTGATGGCCTGGTCGCGGGCCACAACGATCTTTTCAAACGTGTTGTTCGCCTTGATCTCTTTCTTCATCTCGGCCTCGATCTTTTCGAAATCTTCGGGCGAGATGCGATGCGAGCATTCGAGGTCGTAGTAAAATCCGTTTTCGACGGGCGGTCCGTAGGCGAACTGGGCGTCGGGCCAGATCCGGAGGATGGCGGTGGCCATGACATGCGCGGCGGAATGCCGGATGCGTTCCAGCTCCGTCATCTTCGCGCGATCGTCGAGAGTCTTACGTTCTACAGACATAAAAATAAGTCTAGCCACAGAGACACAGAGGGCACAGAGAAAAAATTATTGGAATACCTTGATGTTCTCTGTGCCTCTGTGGCTATTTCGTTGTTTTCCAGATACCGATCAGGCCGCCCAAACCACACAACAACAATGCGCTCACGGCGATGGCGCCGCTGTTGGGATTGCCGGGCGCCCATTGCATCGCGGCGGCGCCGATGGCCGGGCCGAGGCAGTTGCCCAGGCCGATGGCGGCTTCGTGGATGCCGCCGTGTTCGCCCCGGGTGTCGCCGCCGGCATCCATCGAATAAAACAGCGACGAATAATAGATCAACCCGATCGCCCCGCCGAAAAAGATCTGCGCGACGATGAGCACCGTCAGGTTCGGCGCCATGAGGATGGTGGCAAACGACAGGATGAGCAGGATGAACGACGCGACCAGCCAGCGGAACCGGTAATGCCAATCGGTCCAGTGCCAGAGCACCACGAAAAACCCGAGCCGGACGAAACACCAGAGCGTGCAGACGAACCCGGCCATCATGGGCGTCAGATGAAATTTCGCCGCGAGGCCGGGGATGACGGCGATCAGGGTTTGGATGGCGATGTACGCGAACGGATTGGCCAGCCAGGCCATCTTCAGGAACGCCTTGGCCTGGGGCGAGGCGGGACGATGCGGTTCCGGCGGCCGTTCGGTCTTCGGCCGGTTCAATGCTTCACGCGCCAGCTCGGTCGCGTGTCGTTGCATCCAGAATACCATGACCAGTTGGAGCAACACGACGGCGATCGGCAGAAAATAGATGATGCGGTAGCCGAATTTCTCGATGAGCGTGCCGCCGATGAAATAAGACGCGGCATTGGTGACGGCCCAGACGACGTTGTAGAGGCCGACGATGTTGGGCAGGCGCGCGGCGGTTTCGGCGTCGCTGACGATCGCTTCGAGCGTGGGCCAGATGAAGCACATGCCGATGGTGACGCACGACGCGGCGATGACCTGGCCGATGGCGGTGGGGAGGAACAGGCCGGTGACGAGCGATGCGGCCATGACGCTGAAACCGATCTTGAGCGCGGTGAAATAGCCGTGTTGTTGGGCGAATTTACCGGCCTGCCACGCGGCGAACACGTAGACGAACCCGAGCCAGCCGGCGAGCAGCAGGTTGTGCTTGTCGTCGAACCCGAACGTGTCCCGCATGAAAAAGTAGAGGTAATTGAAATACAGGACCGTCGCGAACGAATTCAATCCCTCCAGCGTGAACGCGGAAAATTTGATGCGGTTGGTCATTTCGATGCCGCGATCTCTTCGATCGCCTTGAGGCAATACCATTTGACCGCGGAGGACATCGGCGGCTGAAGTTTTTCGAGGTCACCCGCGGAACACCAGCGGATGTCATGATGCTCGGCGACGGCGCAGGTCACGTCGGATGACTTCCTGGGCCGGGCCCAATAGATCAGGCCGATGTGTTCATGGGTGTCGGAGATGCGATGGATGTCGAGGAAACGCGGCGCGATGAGCGCGCGGGTGCCGGGCGACGTGGTCGGCGGGCGCTCGCCCAGGAGCTCGACGTCGAGGCCGCTCTCTTCCTTCGCCTCGCGCAACGCCGCCTGCTCGGGATCTTCTTCGAGTTCGATGTGCCCGCCCAGCGGCAGCCATTTATCGAGCTTGCGATGATGGATCAGCAGGATCTGGTGGTCGTGGACGACAAAGATCGCGACCGTGAAATCGATTTTTTCGTGGATATGGGGCATGGAGCTCGTTAAACCGTTAAATCGTGAATCGTTACACCGGCGAACTTCGAACCGATGTAACGATTCACGGTTCAACGATGTAACGGAATGCCGGCGGGGAAAAGGAAAAAAGCCCAATTGCATTGGAATTTGCCGATAGAATCCACATCTGGAAAAACTTTTAAAAACCTGTTGACGAAACCCTGTTTTCGGTTAACATACCAACTAGTCTGTATGTCTAAACGAGCGACAACGATGGAAGTGCCCGAGACCAAGCGCAAGCTGCTGGATGCGGGGGTCAAGCTGATGCGGGCGCGCGGTTACAATGCCACCACGGTGGATGACATCTGCGCGGATGCCGGCGTCACCAAGGGCGGCTTTTTCCATTATTTCAAGAGCAAGGACGACATTGCCCGCACCGCGCTCACGCATTTTTATGAAGGCCGGGTGGAGGAATATGAGGCCGCGCCGTTCCGCAAATTGGCGGATCCGCTCGACCGCGTGTTTGGCCGGCTCGATTACGTCAAGGAGTATATGGACGGCGCGGGCACGGGCCGGGTGACCAAGGGGTGCCTGATCGGGATGTTCGCGCAGGAACTGGCGCTCACCAATCCGGAGATCCGCGACGTCTGTGAAGGATTTTTCTCCCGCATGGTCCGGGATTTTTCGCAGGACCTGGCGGATGCCAAGGCGGCCCACGCCCCCGACGCCCCGTTTGATCCCAAGGCCGTGGCGCAGTTTTATCTCGCGGTCGTCCAGGGTTCGTTGATGCTCGCCAAAACGGGCAGCGATAACGAAGTCCTGCGCGACAATATCGAACAATTCCGCGACCACCTGAAATCCCTCTTCGGCCTCAAACCCGCCTCACGGGCCGATCGCTCCAGGAATTGAACCCCAACATGAAAACCGGGTCGCATTTTTTTGCCCAAATAACATACCAACCGGTCGGTCTTTAAAGGGAATCGCATTATGAACACTGCTGACATCGTCGAAACTCCGCGCGTCAACCTGACCGCGGCGCCGCTCACGCGCCCGGTGCCGAACCATCGCCCGCATCGTTTTGAAGCAGACGGTGAGGCCGATGCGCCTGCGCCCGGAAAAAACCGCAAACCGTCCGCCAAAAAGATGGCGCTGATCGCGCTCGCCGTATTCGCCGGGGTCGGCGTCGCCCGCTTTGGCTATGACTGGTGGACGGTCGGACGTTTTACCCAAACCACGGACGACGCTTACGTCGGCGGCGACGTGACCGTGATCGCGCCGAAGGTGGCCGGTTTCGTCTCCCAATTGGCTGTCGCCGACAACCAGCCCGTCCACACGGGCGACCTGTTGCTCAAGCTGGATGACCGCGACTATCGGGCCGCCCTCGCGAAAGCGGAAGCGGCCGTGGCGATCCAAAAGGCGGCGCTCATCAACCTGGACGCGACGCGAAACCTGCAGGACGCCGTCGTCGCCCAGGCCCGGGCCGGCATCGCGGCCGCCGACGCGGAGATCACGCGCACGCTGGGTGACCAGGTCCGCGCCAAAAATCTTTTGGCCGCGGGCGTTGAATCCACGCAGGAATTCCAGCGGACCGATGCCGAGTACAAAGGAGCGCTGGCGGCCGGTGAAAAGGCGAACGCCGCGCTGGCGGCGGCGCAACGGCAATTGGACGTCATCGCCACGCAAAAGCAACAGGCGCAGGCGTCGCTGGCCGCCGCCGTCGCCGACCGCGACCTGGCGCAGCTCAACCTGGGCTACACGGAATTACGGGCGCCGATGGATGGCGTCGTGGGCAACCGCAGCGCCCAGGTCGGCGCGTACGCGACGGTCGGTTCGCAATTGATCTCGCTCGTGCCGGCGCACGGGCTGTGGATCGACGCGAACTTCAAAGAAAACCAGCTCGCGCGGATGCGGCCCGGGTCGCCCGCGACGGTGCGGATCGACCTGCTCGGGGGGAAAAAATTCCACGGCCGCGTGGTGAGCATCGCCCCGGCGACCGGCGCGCAGTTCAGCGTGTTGCCGGCCGAGAACGCCACGGGCAATTTCACCCGGATCGTCCAGCGCATCGCCGTGCGGATCCGGCTCGATGACGAGTCGGGAGCGCTGGGCCAGTTGCGGCCCGGTCTTTCGGTGACGGCCCGGGTGAACACGAAATGAGATCTATGGCCATGACCGCCCAACCTCCGCTCCGCGCACGCGACCTGTTGCCGTTCGTCGTCATGTGCGTCGGGATGTTCATGGCGTTGCTGGACATCCAGATCGTCGCCTCCTCGTTGCAGGAGATCGGCGGCGGCTTGTCGGCGGCCCAGGACCAGATCAGCTGGGTGCAGACGGCCTATCTCATCGCCGAGATCTGCATGATCCCGCTGTCGGGTTGGTTGACCCGGGTGTTCTCGACGCGCTGGCTGTTCGCGGTTTCATCGGCCGGCTTCACGATCACCAGCCTGTTGTGCGGGTTGGCCTGGAACATCGAGAGCATGATCGTGTTCCGCGCGCTGCAGGGATTGCTGGGCGCGTCCATGATCCCCACCGTGTTCACGTCATCGTTCCACTATTTCCAGGGGACGCGCCGGGTCTATGCGGCGGCGGTGATCGGCACGATCGCCTCCGTCGCCCCGACGCTCGGGCCGGTCATCGGCGGCTGGATCACGGACACGCTGGATTGGCGCTGGCTGTTTTACATCAACCTGCTGCCCGGCGTGGCGGTGACGGTGCTGACCCCGATGCTGGTCAGGATCGACCAGCCTGATCGGTCGCTGCTGAAAGGCGCGGATTATCCCGGCATCGCCTTGATGGCCGTCGGCCTCGGCAGCCTGCAATACGTCCTGGAAGAAGGCGCGCGCTGGAACTGGTTCGACGACGCGACGATCCAGCTCTTCGCGATCGTGGCGATCGTCGCCGGCGCGCTTTTTGTCATCCGCAGCCTGACCTACGCCAACCCGGTGGTCGACCTGCGCGCGCTGGGCGATCGCAATTTCCTGGTCGGCTGCATCCTGTCATTCATGACGGGCGTCGGCATGTTCGCGACGATCTTCCTGACGCCGTTGTTTCTCGGTTACGTGCGCGGCTACAGCGCGTGGCAGATCGGCTTGGCCATCGCGTCCACCGGCGGGGCCTCGTTGCTCGGCATCCCCGTCTACATCGCGCTGGCGAAGCGGTTCGACACGCGGTGGCTGATGATGTTCGGGCTGGCGATGTTCGCGCTGTCGATGTGGAGTTTCAGCGGCCTCACCCACGACTGGGGCGCCGGCGAATTGTTCGTGCCGCAGTTCCTGCGCGGCTTTCCGCAGGTGTTCGCGATCGCGCCGGCGGTGACCCTGGGTCTCGGCAGCCTGTCGCCGGAACGGCTCAAGTACGCCAGCGGATTGTTCAATATGATGCGCAATCTCGGCGGCGCCATCGGCATCGCGGTCTGCGCGACGCTGCTGAACGACCGGACGAACCTCCATTTCCAGCGGCTGGCCGAGCATTTGAACGCGGGTAACACGGCGATGCAAGGCATGGTGGACGGGCTGGGCGCGAAATTTGCCGCCGCGAACGCCGGCGACATGGTCCATGGCCATGCCGCGGCGCTGAAACAATTGTGGTCGCTGACGTGGCGGGAGGCGCGCGTGCAGACGTTCGCCGACGCATTCCTGTTCATCGGCGTCTGCCTGGTGGTGGCGACGCTACTGACGCCATTGATGAAAAAGGTCGCCGCGGCGCCGGTGCCCGCGGATGCCCATTAAAAATTTTCCACATCAACCAACCAAAACAGAAAGAACAAAACATGAGCACAAACAAAAAACTCACCGGCAAAGTCGCGGTCGTCACCGGCGCCTCCAAAGGCATCGGCGCCGCCATCGCCAAACACCTCGCGGCCGAAGGCGCAACGGTGGTCGTCAATTATGCCTCCAGCAAAGCGGGCGCCGACAACGTCGTCGCCGCCATCACCGCCGCCGGCGGCAAGGCGATCGCCGTGCAGGGCGACGTCTCAAAAAAAGCGGACATCGAGCGTCTGCTGGCGGAAACCGGAAAACGTTTCGGTCACCTGGACGTGCTGGTGAACAACGCGGGCATCTATGAATTCAGCCCGCTGGAACAGGTCAGCGAAGAGCATTTCCACAAGCAATTCAACCTGAACGTGCTGGGCCTGGTCCTGACGACGCAGGCCGCGTTGAAACATTTCAACGGTTCCGGCGGCAGTGTCATCAACATCAGTTCGGTCGTCGGCGTCAATCCGTTGCCCGGCGCGTCGATCTACAGCGCGACCAAGGCGGCGGTCGACGCGGTGACGAAATCGCTGGCCAAGGAGCTCGGGCCGAAGAGGATCCGGGTCAATTCGCTGAACCCGGGCATGATCGAGACCGAGGGCCTGCACACCGCGGGATTCGCGGGTGGTGATCTCGAAAAGCAGGTTTCGTCCCAGACTCCGCTCGGCCGGATCGGCCAGCCGGACGATATCGGCAAGGTGGCGACGTTCCTGGCCTCGGACGATTCGGGCTGGCTGACCGGGGAAACGCTGGTCGCCAGCGGCGGCTTTCGCTAAGGGAATTTACGATATACGATCGACGGCCCCTAAAAAATTACGAGCCCGATTTTCACCGGGCTCGTAAATCGCAAATCGTATATCGTAAATAACGACTATTTCATCCGCTCGAAATTTTTCGCGAGGATCTGCCAGTCTTTCATGCCGGCGACCCTGCTTTGCAGGTTCTTGTGACCTCGGCTTTGTTGGCGTTCCTGGCCGGTTTGTTGCCGTTATAAAGGATCCCGATCACCGGGAAACCGGTTCTTTGTCCTCCGGTCGTTTCCCGCCCATGACCCAGAGGCCGATCCCCGCCAATGCTGCCAGGTCGCAGAACAACGTCGGCGCAAAGATCGGCGCGCCGTGAACGATGGCGGGAAACAGGTTCCCGTGGGCGTTGCGCCAGTCCGCGAGGACGTGGAAGGTGAATCCGAGCGTCCCTGTGGCCACCTGCACCAGCATGACCCATCCGCACAGTTTCAGGAATGAGCGGTCCGGCGTGATCACCAACGGCATGGTCAGGAAGCCCACGGCGACTGCGCTGCTGATTACGGGGATCCATTCGGTGCGGTGGAAAAATCCGTTCTGCGCGTGGTCGGTGATGCTGAAGAT
>Ga0068859_100003504_pt1 | contig 15985 bp, 17 predicted proteins | sample KBSSwiS22_FD_66585 | JGI IMG/M metagenome (GOLD analysis project Ga0068859, IMG submission 66585) | Switchgrass rhizosphere microbial communities from Kellogg Biological Station, Michigan, USA - KBS Switchgrass S2-2 | ecosystem: Host-associated > Plants > Roots > Rhizosphere > Soil ...
TATTCTCGCGACAAATTGGGTGCGATTATCGCGGAAAACCAGGAACTGTGCTTCATCATCGCGGCTTCAATCAGGACCGCTCGCACCCCACTCCGTCCAACTTGAGGTTTCTAATCTCGGGTCTCCAATGCGGGACTCGTCCGATTTCGAAATCTAACCGCGCCGAATTTCCGACCCCTGAAACCGTATCCTTATCCGGTAAACCTTCTTCACCCTTGACTCAATCACCCCGGTCGCGAGGTCCACTCTCTCCGGCACGTCAATCCGATGAATATCCACCGCAGCGTGGTATCCACGTTCCGAGAACACATCGATCAGCATCGCGAGCGCAAGCGGATCTTCCAGCAGAGTATCTTCCGTGTTGATGTGCGCCACTCCCGAAATCGCATGGCGGAGGATGATCGGCATCATCTTCTTCTCGATGAATGTGATGATCTTTGCGAGCAGCTCTCCGTTCTCGAGCGCATAGCTATCCATGCGCTTCACGAGTTCCTGCCGGGCGTGAACGATAATTGAGCTCGCCACAGGAACTACGCGCAGTTTGTCGAACGTGCGGGGATCGAGTTCCAGGGTGGACTGGTACCGAAGTTCTTTCAGGATGTTCTGCTCTACGGCTTCGAAGGAACCCTGAGCGTTGATGAAGTGGTAGTGAAAGATTTCCTTCAGGGACTGTAAGGCTTCCCAGGTTTGTTCCTTGAATGCCTCATACCGGCGACGAGCCAGCGCTTCGTCGTGGTCTGTCGGGCGATCTTCACGCAACTGCCCCACGCCGGTTCGGAGAGCCTTCTCGTTGAGGACGAGCGTCTCTCGTCCGCGCTTCAACTGGCGCGCGATGGACTCTGCCTCATCGACGTAAAGCACCATGATGTGGACTGTCGGATGCCGGAAATAGGTCCTGAGCGGCGTGTCGTAGAACTCGCGCCGAAGTTCGTGCATCTTGTCAACCAGCAGCTTCAGGCATTCCACTTGAATGTTGGTGCGCGGAAACCCGTCAATGATCACACCGTGCTGATACTCGGGACGAAGCAGTTCCCTCAGCAGCAGAGAAACAACCTCACGATCGCCCACGAGCTGACCGGAGTCCTTAATGGCCCGCGCTTCCGGGGAATCGAGCAGTTGGCTGATGACGATCGGCGGGCAGGTCAGGCCGCGGGCACGGCTGATAAACGCAGTGTTTGTGCCTTTGCCAGCGCCGGGCGCACCGCCCAGAAGAATGAGTTCTTTCGGGAAGCGCAGGTTAGAACGGCCGACTTCGGCCTCGAGTTCCTGCCAGACAGATTCGAAAATCAACGGCTGCATGACCCGGAGAGTCTACATGAGGTTGCGCTTATCGGAGCAGAACAAGGCCGAAATCGCCCAGGCGGCGAAATCCAACGGCTTCATAGCTGCGAGCCGCGCTCGGATTGCTGGTGAAGAGAACCGCCCGGGTGACGCCACGGTCCCGGGCCGCGAGCAGGGAAGCCGCAACCGCGGCTTTTGCGTAGCCGCGGCCGCGAAGTTCCGGTGGCGTGTAGATTCCTCCAAGCTGAACGATATCGGGTAGAGCCGCGTTAAAGGCCGAGAGCGACACCGGGTGGTCCTGTTCGAGAGCCACCCAGGCATTGCCGTCGGCGATCTGCTGGTCGAGCATCCGCGACGATCGCTCGCGTGTTTCGATGGAATCTGTCGAACCCAGGGTCTCGATGTCGTAGGCAAGCCGCCAGGCGCACAGCAGATCGCGCTCGCTCGGAACGGGAGGACGCGCTGTGACAAGACCACGTTGCAGAATCTCCGGAACGATGACGTCCGGCAGATCCAGGCCATAAAGCCACTCACTCTCGCTCATGGCCGCCGGCGCATCCGAAAGGTTGAGCGCAGCCTGCGCTTCACGCACCGGGTCGAGAGGCCCACAGAAGCCAGAGACCTTTCGGCTGCTGTAAGCGACGCAGGCGCGCGCAAGCTCACTGATGTGGTCCGTTGCCTGTATCAACAGCATCCCATTCCAGCAGTGAGCCGCAACACCAGTAAGCTTAACTCCGTCGAACGCACCAACATAGTGGGCATGATAGGGCTTTGGCTGGAACGGAAGACCGGAACGATTCAGGTTGGACCTGATGAAGATCGACGTGTCGCGATGCTCAAGAAGGAAGACATTGAGCTGGGATCGGTCGAAGGGTTCGATTGGACGACAGTGGATCATGGCAAGATCTTCAGGCCCTGAACATCCCTAACCCGCCGCTTCGCGGCGCCCTCTCCCGGAGGGAGAGGGACTAGCCCGGCTGTTTCGCCTCCCGAACAACCACACCATTCATCACGAATTCCCGCGCCATTCTGGTCTTCCCGTCCGGCCCCAATTCATAGAAGCGGAACGTCGGACCCTTCGGTGTATGAGTGACCTCCAACGGGTAAACGCCGCGCAGGCCCGGCCTTCGGAACGCGGTTTCGTAGCGCTGCTTGCTCTGGTTCCAGGTAAACACTCGGATTCCGGTGAAATCCAGGTTCGGATCGTAGCCCGGCCGGCGCTCCCCGACGATATACCAGCGAATGGTTCCCGCAACGGGATCGTCAATCTCGTTCAGCACCTTGACGACGCTGTACGCAAAGTCCTCGGTATAGGGCGCGATGCCTTCCGGCACATCGAACTCCACGAAGCTCGAAAGCAGCCATCCGACTTCCGTGGGGCTGGTCCGGACCTTCAGCCAGGCGTCGAACTTTCCGGAGGCGTCTTCCCGGGGCAGGGTTCTCCGCTCCAGGACTTCCACGGCCGCTTGCGCCCGGAGCAGACGCAATATGGACGTATTCCGCCCGGGATCGACGCGGAGGTTGCCATCTTCCCGAAGCACCCCGGTGTTCTGGGGCATCTGGTTGATGGCTGAATTGATGTTTTCCTGGATATGGTCGCGCATCGCATCCGTAAGAAGCGTGCTGACTTCCATATAGCCTTCGATGTCATCCAGGCGGACCCGGTACCAGCGTCCCTGCCGTTCCAGGATTTCGACGTGGGTGCCGGGCTCGAGGACCTTCAGCGTGCGGGAAGTCGCACTGTCTCTCACGCGGAGCGAGGAGTGTTCGGCGTTGACGGTTGCGCGTTCGGGTTCAGGGGCTTTCGGAGTACATGACGTACCGAGGATGCACGCGAACGATACAGGAACAAGGAAGCCTGACAGGATCTTCATGGCGCGCTGGTTATTATAGACGGTAAAATTCCCCGAATGGCGGAAGGACCCAATAATACGGCAACTCCCAACTTTGAGGCGGCGCTGAAGCGTCTCGAGGAGATTGTCAGGAAGCTCGAGGGGGGTGAACTTCCCCTGGATACTGCGCTTGAATTGTTCGAGGAAGGCATACAGTTATCGCGGTTCTGCAACACCACACTGGAGGCGGCAGAACGGCGAGTGGAAATTCTTCTAAAGAGTGATTCCGGCCAGCCCCGGGCGGTTCCGTTCGAGGCAGAGCATGAAGACTGAGATCCGATCCTTTTTTGACGCCGTCCGTCCCGCTATCGATGCCGCACTCGAGGAGCTTCTTCCGTCCGAACACATCTCCCCATCCGAACTGCATCGCGCCATGCGATACAGCGTGATGGCCGGCGGAAAGCGACTGCGTCCCGCGTTGTGCGTCGCGGCGTACGGCATCTATCACGGAGACTACCGTCCGATATTGCCCGTCGCTTCTGCCCTGGAGATGGCGCACACCTATTCGCTGATTCACGACGATCTTCCCGCCATGGACGACGACGATTTCCGGAGGGGCATGCCGTCATGCCACAAGCGATTTGGCGAGGCTACGGCGATCCTTGCGGGCGATGCCTTGCTGACTCTCACCTTCGAAACTATTGCGTCCTGCCCGCACTTCGAACCAGGCCGTTTGAATCAGGCGATCGTGCGGCTTGCTCGCGCGCTCGGAACACGCGATGGCATGATCGCCGGACAGGTCCTCGACCTTGCGGCGGAAGGAAATGAGCTAAGCGTCCGAGAGCTCGAGGAGATCCATCGGTCGAAGACCGGCGCATTGTTATCGACTTCCGTCTGGATTGGCGCCTGGCTCGCGGGTGCAGCACCAGATGAACTCGACGCCCTGCTTCGATTTGGGCAGAAGATCGGACTGGCTTTCCAGATTGTTGACGACCTGCTGGACGTTACGGAGTCCCTGGAAACTCTCGGCAAGATGGCAGGCAAGGATGAGGAACGCCGCAAAGCCACCTACCCGGCTTTGCTCGGGCTCGAACAGTCTCGGCGCAGCGTCCGCGAACTTACCGAACAGGCCCGAGATGCCGTGATGCCCCTGGGCCGCCGCGCAGAGCTTCTGATCGGAATCTCGGAGTTCCTGGAGACCCGCGGCAATTGAAAAAGCGGCTCGACAGGCTCCTGGTCGAGCGCGGTCTGGCGGACACACGCGAAAAGGCGCAGGCGCTGATCATGGCGGGACTCGTCCTCGTCAACGGACAACCCGCGACCAAGGCAGGCATGGCTGTGAGTGACGACCAGCCGCTACTTCTCAAGGAGCCGGGTTCGCCCTACGTCGGAAGAGGCGGGCTCAAACTCGAGGGCGCGGCAAAGGCATTTGCACTGGAGATTCGCGACAGGGTCTGCGTCGATGTGGGCTCCTCGACAGGAGGCTTCACTCAGTTCCTGCTGATGGCAGGCGCCAGCCGCGTGTATGCCGTCGATGTTGACATCAAGCAACTCGATTGGCGGGTGCGACAGGATCCGCGAGTCGTCGCAATAGAGAAGAACGCGCGATTTCTTGAACCGGCCGACATTGGTGAGCAGGCCGACCTGATTACGATCGATGCTTCGTTTATCTCTCTGACGATGATTCTGCCGCAGATTCCCGCTATCCTGAAGCCCGGCGGTCGTTGCGCAGCGCTTGTCAAACCACAGTTTGAAGTGGGCCGCGACCGCGTCGGCAAGGGCGGCATCGTTCGAGATGACGAAGATCAGCGCGCTGCCGTTGAAAAATGCATGCGAGCAGGTGAGGCCGCAGGTTTGCGATTCGTGAATTCCGCGGAGTCTCCGATTACAGGGCGGGAAGGGAATCGAGAGTTCTTTATCCTGTTTGAAAAGATATGAATGTTACGACCGTTGTTATCGTCACCAAACCCCATCAGCCGGATGTAGCGAAAGTTGCGTCGCAGCTTGCAGCGTGGTTTGAGGGGAAGGGAATCCGTGCCTCGATGGATCCCGCATCCGCCGTACGCGCGGATCTGTGTGTCGTTGTGGGAGGCGATGGGACGCTCCTGGCTGCGGCCCGCATGATGGGAGAACATCAGGTGCCTATCCTCGCGATTAACTATGGAGGCCTGGGCTTTCTCACAGAAGTCACGCGCGACGAGATGTATCCCGCATTGGAAGGCGTGCTCGCGGGGAAGATGGTCACGCACAGCCGAATGATGATGGAGATTTCCGTGGAGCGGGAAGGAAAGGCTGTCGGAACCTACCAGGCGCTGAACGATGCGGTCATTCATAAGGGAACGCTGGCGCGCATCGTCGAACTTGAGGCATACGTTGACGGCCAGTACGTTTCGATATTCCGCTCGGACGGATTGATTCTTTCCACGCCGACAGGATCCACGGCATACAACGTCTCTGCCGGCGGTCCGATTGTTCATCCCACGATGGCCGCTATCGTTCTGACGCCGATTTCCTCACACACGCTGACGAACCGGCCACTGGTGCTGCCTCCCGAGTCCAAAATCGAAGTAACGCTGCGCTCGATCCCGGATGAAGTTTATTTGACGGTGGATGGCCAGGTCGGAATGAAGCTGGATTCCAGCGATCGTGTCACGGTGCGGAAATCGGATCGCATGGTGCGGTTGATCGCACCCTCCGGCAAAGATTTCTTTGACGTGCTGCGCGACAAATTGAAGTGGGGATAGGGGAAATTTTGAAATTGGACGAGTCCTGCATTGTAGGTCCGAGATTGGAAACCTCAAATTGGACTCTCACCCGAACCATCGCCTAAGAGCGTTCTGCGCCTCGCAGTCCGAGCACGCCTCCGGCGTGCAAAACGCAGCCTGAAGGGCTGCCAGGAAAGTAGCCCCGGGTTGAGCGAAGCGATACCCGGGGTTGGCACCACTCCGTTTGTCGCACCCCGGCAGGGGTGCGAGGACAACTTGGAAAGCTGCTCTGAATCTGGATGGATTCGACAGACAGAGATACCTAACTCGTTGACGTTCTGCCGGACGATCGCAACAGCTCGCGTTTGACGAATCGGGAAAGGTCAACGACGAGCACCAGGACAACCACGCTGATGGCGAACCACAAGATTGCGCCGCCAATAAGAAGTGATGTCGGCAGGAAGCTCAGCCAGGGATTTGTGTTTTGCGGAATGATCTTCACATCGACGGCCTTTTGCGTCAGCCTGTCGTACATCGCTGCGTACTCCGATGGAATGACGGATCGGAATTCCTCGGAGCTGTCTCTGAGGTGCCCGGTTAGGTTCGAACCACGAATCGTGACGTCACGCACTTCACCCGCGTCAACCTTGTTCATGAACTCAGTCAGGGTGATCATAGCGGGCGCAACTTGATAGCCGCGTTCCACGAAGTTGTACAACACAACCGCCGCGACAAGGATCAGGACCCAACTCAGAATGGTTTTTACCGTTGAATTCATAGGCACCTCTCCAGAAGCCGAGCATAACGCCGAACTGCCTGAAGGTCCATGGCGCGTGTTATGCTGATGCGCACTAATCGAAAGGCACCATTCCCATGAGCGTTGCCAGCCCGCCCGAAATAGATGTATGTGATGGAATCGAAGTGGACGACAACGATAACCGTCGCTGCCATCTGGTCAACTCCAGCGGGCAGCGCTATTGCGGGAGAATCTCTCGCGGAGTTATCGGTCCGATACACCCCACGAATCCTTATGCCGACACCTGCAACAATTGCGGCTTAAGACGATGCGCTGAATGCGTCGTGGCGTATCTTGCGGTTCATCGCTAAGGCAACGGAAAGCTCATTGAGTTGGAGGGTCCACGGTCGTTCCGTAGCGTAACGGTCACCGTGCCCGGAACGATTCCGCCCACAGACAGCGGCAGTCGCAGCGTACTCAGGCTGCCGAACATCGTATCGCCCGTAAACCAGCCCGCGAAGAGCGATGCGACGTTGAGAGTAATGCTGTTTCCCGACGTTGAACAGCCCTGCGTAGTGCCGCAACTGAGCGTCACAGGAACCGCGGTCTGAAAGTCGAGATTCAATTGAGTGATCGTCCGCGCCGTCGAGAATGAAGTAATCAACGCCGCGAAGCCCCCCTGTGTGGAAGTTCGCAGGCTTTGAATCACAGGAGCCTGGAGCGGAATGGTCATAGCGCTCAGTCCCGTTGAGGAGAACGTGCTATCGATTCGTCCAGCCTTAAGTGTTCCCTCAAAGTTCAACGCCCCCGCTACGGTTCCAGCCTGAAATCGCACTGCGCCCGCCTGCGCCGCGCCGGTGAAGTTTGCTGCCGAAACGTTGGCCGGAATAGTAAAGGTCAGGCCGCGGCCTCCCGTTTCAAACTGGATCGCAGGGTCATCGATCCGGACAGTGGGATCCGGAGAAAAGGTAAGCCGGAGAGTGCCGGTGATGTCATGAGGAAACGGCGTATCGATAGTCAATGCCAACGCCGGCTGCTGCCCGGCAACAAGCAAGCCCGGCGTGAACACAAACGTGGGTGTAGGAACCGCCAGAATCAGGGTGTTTTGCGCGTGGGTATTGTTCGATAGGCTCAGGTCGCCCGCGGTCGAGACGACGACCGTATGCGTCACCCCAGGGGCGGCGCTGCCGGCCACAGCGACAGTCAGAGTAAAGCTCGTTGCCGCATCCGGCGCCAAAACCGACGCGTTGCCGCAGGACACACTCGAACCCGCTGCAGCACAGGACCATCCCTGGCCCGCAGCGCTGACAAACGTCAGCCCACCGGGAAGGCTATCCGTTACTGTGAGTGCGCCTGTGGTAGGAACGCCGCCTCTGTTGCGAACAGTGATCGAATAGGATTCATCGAAACCGGCAGCAAAAGTGCCGTGGGGGGCACTAACGATTTCAACGTCTGGAAATGGATCCGCCACAGTGAAGGCAACGGCCGCACTTGTTCCTCCCGGTGTTGTCACACTGATGGCGCGGTCCCCCAGAGAAGCATTGGTGCCGACATCGAAGGTCGCGGACATACGCGTGAAGCTGATTACTGTGGTGTCGCGGATCGTGACGCCTGTTGGCGCACCAATCGATGTCGTCCCTGCGGTAAAGCCGGACCCGATAAGCAACACGCTTACGGATGCTCCACGTGCTCCAATCTCCGGTGCAATGCGGGTGAGTGCGGGAACAGGATTCCCGACCAGAAATGTCGCATTGCTGGTGCCGCCTGGTGTCGTCACCGTAACAGTGCGAGGCCCCAGGGGCGCTGACGGCGAGACTGTGAATGTCGCGTTGAGCGACGTTGGCCCCGTGGATGTCACATTGCTGACTGCAACATCTCCTCCTTCCACCGCGATCACTGGATTGATGAGTTGGTTGCCGGTTACCGTGACAGTCACTGCGGCGCCGGGGGCTGCGCTTGCAAGGGTTGTTTCATCAAGAGTCGGGGGAAGCGGAACTACCGTAAATGAGGCGGCGCCACTGGTTCCTCCGAGTGTCGTAACCGTCACGGAACGAACGCCGAGTACTGCGTTTGCAGCAATCACCAGCGTTGCCGTCGCAATCGTGTCATCTGTCACGTGGATGTTGGTTGCTGTCACGCCAGTTCCAGCATTGACGGAAAACCCGGGACTGAAACCCGTTCCCGCAAACGTCACGTTCATGCTGCTTCCGACGACTCCAATCGCCGGCGCAATGCCGGCCAGCGTAGGAACAATCAGAGACGCCGTGAACCGGCTAACTGTCCCGCCGAGCCCGACAACATAGAGCTCTCCTCCTTCATCCTCACCAAATGAAGAAATGTTCAGTCCCGTATCCAGGATCTTCTGGGCGATACCGTTCTGAAGACGGAAGATCTCGCCGGTGCAAAAGTCTGCATAGAAGTAGGTGCCTGCCACGATGTTTGAGGCGGTTCCGCGGTAAGCGTAGCCGCCGGTCACAGAACATCGGTTGGAGCCGTGCGAGTATTCCGCGATGGGTGGCGTAAACCCCGAGGCTGCACACAGGGATGGATCAAGATTCGTGCATTGAGTGCCTTCGAAAACTCTCCACCCGTAGTTTCCGCCGAGCGTAACCAGGTCCACTTCTTCGCGTGCATCCTGGCCAACATCCCCCACGTAGAGTTGGCCGGTTCCACGATCGAACGAAAACCTCCAGGGGTTGCGCAGTCCGAGGGCATAGATCTCATCCCGGCCTGCTGTCACGCCAAAGAAGGGATTTGTCGAGGGCGAAGCATAAGGGAATTGATCGATATCGATTCGGAGAATCTTCCCAAGCAGTTCGTTGATATTCTGCGCGCGGTTGCCGGGATCATTGCCGGCTCCGCCGTCTCCCATGCCGACGTAAAGATAACCATCCGGACCGAACGCAAGCATGCCGCCGTTGTGATTGGCGAAAGGCTGGGCGATGGTGAGGATCACCCGCTCTGCGGTGTCAGCAACGTTGGGATCGTTCTGCGACACGGCGTATTCGGCAATGATGGTCGCACCGTCACCCGCTCTTGTGTAGTTCACGAAAAAACGGCGATTCGATGCAAATTGCGGATGGAAAGCCAGGCCCAGAAGTCCCTGCTCGCCACAGCAAATGACGCGGCTCGTGATGTTCAGAAATAGTGTGGGCTGTGTTTGGCCGGGTTGAAGAACACGAACTCGGCCGGGTTGCTCAACGATGAACAAGCGGTTCGATCCGTCATGCGCGTTTCCGATGAAAACCGGCTGGTCGAGGCCGGAGAGAAAGGGCTCGAGGGTGATGGGGGAGCTGCTTTGAAATGGAGCGGGGTATGCAATGTCGGAGATTGAGAGGAAGAGGAGAATTGCCAGGCCAGACCCAATGTGGGATTTCATCCGTGACTCGTCCTTCTCCCTGCGCGGGTGAAGGTGGGCATCAAATGATGCCGGGCCGGATGAGGGATCTTCAGGTCCTGAAAATCCCTCACCCGCCGCTTCGCGGCACCCTCTCCCGGAGGGAGAGGGGACTCGCGAAGACTCAATTCACCCGCTCAGTGCGGTCGATACGCCGTTCGTGCCACGTCGGAATAAGGAACCGGCCCGACAGTCACCTTCACCTCTGCCTGCTTGTGACGCTCTACAGTCGGCTTTGTGGACCCGCCACCTTCCTCGCCCCAGACCAGGGTAAGTTCCGTGCCGGGCTTGCTCAATTCCATGTCCACGATCGCGAGCGACAGCATGGACTTTTCGTTGAAGCTGTAGCCACTCCACGTCGAGACACCGACTGTCTTTCCGCCTTTCGTCACCTTGTCGTAAGGCAGCGTCGAATAGACGGCAGAAGGGAAGTCCACGTACTTTGCGGAATCGCCGGGCTCGAACAACGAACCGATCACGTTCTTCGCATCGGCTCCACTCCAGGCGAGCGTTACTTTTTGCCGTTTGGGAGACGTTGCGACGCCTTCCAGCGCCTGTCGTCCCGGAAACTCATGATCGAACTTCACGATGGGACCGTAGCCCAGATCGTAGGGAGTCAGATAATAGTCCTCGATGTTCTTCGACATGAAGCTGCCGCCCAGCGAGGCGATGGCTTCATAGGCGTTGGCGGGCAACCATTGCCGGTACGCCTTCATCTTCTCGCCCGTGTACACGGCGGGAAGCGGGGAGGGAATCCAGCCCGACTCGAGCGTGTTGCTCGAATACGCTCTCGCGCCGACCTGGCGGAGTCCGAATTCTTTGCCGGCTTCCACGATGGCGGCTCGCACTTCCTCGCCGTCAGCCCAGGGTCCGAACAATTCCCAGCCCGGCTGACCGACCATGCCGTGACGGAGCGCGCGGACGTTCTTGCCCGCGATCGTGAAGGAACCCATGTTGAAGAACTTGATGTCGGGCGCCGGCTTTCCCGTCAGTCTTTCAACAACCTGCGGTGCGTTCGGTCCCTGGATCTGGTACCGGTAGACCTTGCGAATAGGCGGGCCCTGCCGCGCGGCCACGCGCTCATCTCGTTCGACCGAGGCATTAAAGCCACCCGTCTCGCAGTGGTATTGCACCCAGTTGTGAACAGAAGGCCGTCCGACGAGGTTGAAGGCGTTCGTATCCAGATAGAAGAGGACGACGTCGCCAATGACGTATCCGTCGTAATTGCAGACGACATACTGCTTCGCCTTGCCGACCTCGAAGTTCTTGAAGCTGTTGATACCCAGCGACCCGAGCAGTTTGAACGCATCCGGACCCTGAATGTACATGTCGGTCATGTGATACGACTGGTTAAAGAGCACGCAGCTTTTCTGCCATGCACGCTGTTCATCTCTCCAGTTCGTATACTCGGGGAGCACCACCGGATAAACATAAGGACCGATTTGCGAATTGCGCAGGAGATCCACCGGATTTCCAGCGGCTTGCAAGACGTCCTCAAGACTCTTTTGACTCATAGACTGCGAACTACCTCCAAAAAATTTGTCTGACCTGGCCGCAAGGCAGGCGAAGTATATAGAAGCGATGGGACACGCGCTACTTTGATATTGCAGTTGAAAGTCTTCTCAGACCTGAGAAGGACGCGGCCCGTACTGGACCTTGATGGTATCGTAATTCACGCTTCCCGCAAGCGTGATACTGCTGGTCTCGCTCTCGCAGACGATCGTGCCTGCAGCTTTTGCATACTCTCCGTGGTATCGATTTGTTTCGATAACGACACGATACGTTCCGCGCGGAACAGGTTTTCCATCGTCATCCAGCCCATTCCAAACGACGCGATAGGAGCCGGGCGCTCGTGTCGCGCGCGTCAGCTTGTAAAGTAGATCCTTGTCGCCGCCCGTGACTTTCCAGAAGCCTGTCATCTCGGAATGGTACTGAGCCTTGTTTCCCCAGAGCACAATGGCGCGGACGAGTTTCCCTGACAGGTCTTCGACCCAGAACGCCACATAGGAGCGATCGAGTCGCGGATCGGGTGTTGTCAGTGTCAAAGAGATGGCTACTTCGTAACCCGATGGCCAGTTCGAAGACGTCGATTGCCGAACTTTGATCACGCGTTCGCGGCGCGCAAATCCCGTCGATCGATTCGTTCTTCCCGCCGGATCGATACGGATCGCTTCGGCGCCGGGTATCTGTTCGATGAGATCGAAGGAGACGTTTTCGACGGGCAGCGTCGGGCCCTGGAATCGACTTTGATTGTCCGGCATCAGAGCCGACCACTGGGCCTGAGTCACCTCGTATTTCGCGAGGGCGAAGGATTTGGTCAGCCGAACCTGATGTGGAGGATTCTCATCGGGATCGCACAGCTTGTCGCCTTCGGAGCATCCCATCCGAAAGGTGCCCGGCTTGAGGGTCACGAATTCCATTGCAGGAGCAGCGGGATCCTCCTGCGCTGTGGCAGGAAGCGCCGAACAGAGGCACAGCAGGAAAACACGTACGGCGGCCGTGGTCATTGGACACACCCCTAAGGTTGAGAAGGATAGCTGGGTATGGATCGAAGGAAGTCTGAATTTTGCTTCAGGGTTGACGCAGTTGCTGCCGAGGGATGAACCGGCCAAGTTGGTCAGTGGGTCGGTGGGTAGTTTGACAACTACATTTGAGATGGGACATGGGACGTTTGACAGTTTGACAGTGAGGAACGCTGCTCCCCTGCGGATGTCAACTGTCAAACGTCCCATGTCCCATCTCAAATGTTTTAGCCCGATTGGGTTGCGCCTCCATTTGCTATAATCCCGCAGTTTTGCTGGAGGAATTGCTCGACGTGAAAGCCAAGGAACCCCGTCAGACGGTCTGCAACGTACCCAAGGATGATCCCAAGGAACCTTACTGTGGCGGCAAGCTGAAGAAGGTTACGGAACTGGATGCTGAAGCGAAGAAGGCAGCCGGGACCGGCAAGGAAGTCTTCCGCTGTCAGGTCTGCAAGACGCTGTATGTCGAGGACAGCCCCTACGCGGTGAAGAAGTAACCCTTACCCGACTGGTCCTGCAATATCTCGAAGTGTCCGTGAGACAGCAATCTCGATGAGGGTGTTGTCGTAGGCGTTGTGCTTCTCGGCGAACGCGCTGATCTCTTCCGCGGCCTTGGTGGCTGCGCTCTTGATAGTCGCCTCAGAGATCGTTTTCCCCGCAATTTCCTTTTCAGCCGCCTTGGATCGAAGAGGGATCATGGTAACGCTTGAAACCACAATTTCCGGATCCATTGCCGTGTTTCGCACGAGGCGGACACGCGTCGCCGCGGAGACCGATCCCTTGCCGCTCATGCGGGCAACCCGGAAAAATCCGGCGCGATGTGTCGGCGGAATTTTTGCGAACTCGACGGCAACGGGGATTTCGCCTTTCTTCAGTCCTTTGGTGACCTGCTCGAGAAAGTCCCTGATGGATACCGTTCGTTTTGCAGTCGGCCCCTGGAGACGGACTTTCGCATCGAGCAAGACAAGCGGCGTGGTGATATCGAAATAGGGAGACTTCGGATCGAGGGCCTCGAGCAGCGTAATTCGATTACGCACCAGCGGGCTTCCCACCAGCGACGCAGCTTGCCGGATCAGGCCATTTTCACCGGGGGCTTCCCGGGTAAGGCGGCCCAGGTTGATGCCTGTCCCGATGGTGATGCGATCCTTCTGAGTAGAGATCTCATTGAGCGCATCGACCTGCTGCAGGTCCACAACGACCTTGCCCGCCACGGGCCTGTCGGCGGGATCCACCCCGGACACCCAGGCGAGGCTCTTGCCCTTCTTGGCGACGATCTTAACCAGTTCCGCAACCGACTTGGGCGTTAGGACTGAATTGGCCATTTGAGAACCCAGAAAAAGGAGCCGGATTCTAAGAGACCCATCCGATCAATGTCAATGAATATGTTAGACTGATCGCCCTATGGATGCGGATATCTTCGAGGAAATACAGCGTTTGCGCCGCGCTGGCCGCAAGGCGGTCCTGGCCACGATCGTGCAGATCAAAGGGTCTGTTCCCAGCTTCCAGACAGCCAAAATGCTGGTCCGTGACGATGGATCCACACTGGGCTCCGTCGGCGGGGGCTGCGTGGAGGCCGATGTCTGGGCAGCGGCCCAGGATGTGATTCGGGAGGAGAAGTCGCGGGTCATGCACTTTGACCTCACCGAAGAATCCATGGCTGAAGGCGGTCTGATTTGCGGAGGCAAGGTCGAAATCTTCGTGGAGCCGGTGCTCCCAATTCCGGAAATGGTCATCTTTGGCGCCGGGCACATTTCAACACAGGTTTCGAAGATCGCGGTTGTTGCCGGTTTTCGGACAACGATCGTGGACAACCGTCCGGTGTACGCAAATGCGGAGCGCTTTCCCGAAGCCGAAGCAATCCATTCCAACAGTTTTGAAGAGGCCTTTGAGGCGATCGTTCCAACCGAGAACACCTATCTTGTGATCGTGACGCGCGGGCACCAGGAAGACGAAAACGTCCTTCGATGGGCTGCGAGAACGAATGCGCGTTATATCGGCATGATCGGCAGCAAGCGCAAGATCCGGACGATTGCCGACAATCTGATCAAGGAAGGCATCGATCGAGAGCGCATCGAGCGTGTTCACATGCCGATCGGCCTGGATATCGGCGCCGTTACTCCTGAAGAAATCGCGGTCGCAATCATCGCGGAGGCAATCCAGATCCGGCGCGTTGGCTTCAAACACCCCATGAGCAAGAAGCTATTCCAGGACAGCCGCTCGTAGTGTCTCGTGCTGCCTCAGCTCGGATGAAGATCTATACGAAGACGGGAGACAAGGGAGACACGAGGCTCTTTGACGGCACGCAGGTCCGCAAGGACGACCCGCGCGTCGAGGCCTATGGCAACGTCGATGAACTCAATTCGTTTGTTGGCGCGGCGGTGTCCTTCCTGGATGATCAGGAGCTGAGAGCGATCCTGATGGACATTCAGCGCGATCTCTTCTCTGTGGGCGCGCAGCTGGCCGATCCCAAGCAACATGGGAAGAAGCAGAAGTCGAAGCTGGATCCGGCGCGTGTTGCCGCACTCGAAGAAACCATCGATCGTTTTGAGACGGAATTGACTCCTCTCCGTCAGTTCATCCTGGCAGGAGGAGGCTCCGCTGGAGCCATGCTCCATGTGGCGCGGACGGTATGCCGGCGCGCCGAACGCAGAGTGGTGGCTCTCGCAGAGACTGTCGAGATCGATCCGCTCACGATCGAATACCTGAACAGGTTGTCGGATTTTTTATTTGTTATGGCACGTCTAGTGAATCAACGACACGGACAACAGGAGATTGCATGGTGAGATACCTATTTGTTCTGCTCGTGGTGATGGCTTTTGCCGCACCTGCCTTTGCTCAAGACGTTCCGCAGCTTGAACTCGGTTTCGGCTACGGAAATTATTCGATGAAAGACCTCTTCCCGAATCGTGCGAATGGCTTCACGACTCGTCAGACAATCAATCTGAACTCCATCTTTGCCATCGAAAACTACCTGGGTTTCTACTGGTTCGGCACACAGGCCTGCTGTGGCAAGACGGAACTGATCTCCGAGCACATCGGCGGCAGGGTGTCTTACAGGAATCTCGGGCCGGTCTTCTACGGAAACGCAAGCATTGGCGGCGGATTTTTCAGATTCCCTCAGGCTGGTGTTGGCGACAGCTCGTTTGGGGTCAAGTACGGAGGCGGTGTCGATATCCCGTTCAAAGAGTTCTTTGCGTGGAATATCGATGTTAGCCGCATGGCCTACGGGCACCCGAGCGTTTTAGCTGGTGACGGCCGGGTTGGAGGGCTGAACATTTCCGCTGGAATCGTTATCAAGATGGGAGAGTAGCGCGCTCGACCGCCACCACAATCGGCTACAATTGCCCGCCCGGGCGGTTAGCTCAATTGGCAGAGCACTCGGTTTACACCCGAGAGGTCATAGGTTCGAGCCCTATACCGCCCATCTCCAGGAATCCTGGCTCTCCTCGATTTGCAACTTCTGAATCTATGTCGGCAGTCGTGCAGACTGAACGCCGTTTTTATACGGGTTG
>Ga0068859_100003513_pt1 | contig 15963 bp, 15 predicted proteins | sample KBSSwiS22_FD_66585 | JGI IMG/M metagenome (GOLD analysis project Ga0068859, IMG submission 66585) | Switchgrass rhizosphere microbial communities from Kellogg Biological Station, Michigan, USA - KBS Switchgrass S2-2 | ecosystem: Host-associated > Plants > Roots > Rhizosphere > Soil ...
CCGTTGACCCGGATGCGCGGCGCCAGCGCCTGGGCCAGCATGCGGGTCGCCTCCCACAGCGCGGCCTTGCTGAGCGTGTAGCTGAAGAACTCCGGGCCGGGGTTCCACACCCGCTGGTCCAGGATGTTGACGATCAGGCCTTCCCGGTCGGCGGGCAGGCGGCGCGCGAAGTGCTGGGCCAGCACCAGCGGCGCGCGCAGGTTTGTCTCCATGTGCGCGTCCCAGGAGGCGCGGTTGAAGGTGGCGAAGGCGTCCTCCTCGAAGACGCTGGCGCAGTTGACCAGCAGGGTGACAGGCCCGAGCTCGGTCTGCGCCTCGCCGAGCAGCGCCACCACGGCGGCCTCCTTGCGCAGGTCGCAGGGCAGCAGGCGCGCGCGCCGTCCCTTGGACCGCACGAAGGCCGCCGCGCCCTCGGCGTCGTCGTCGACGTGGCGGCAATGGATGGCGACGTCGAAGCCCGCTTCCGCACAAGCCTCCACCAGCGCCCGGCCGATCCGGCGGACGCCGCCGGTGACCAGGGCCGCGCCGCGGATGGCCTCAGCCAAGACCGCGCGCTCCGCTCAGGTCAGTCGAGGCGGCCGAATTCATAGACGTTCAGCGCGCCGATCACGACGAGGAAGACGACGATGATGCCGATACCGACCATGAGGGGCTCCACGTTTGCGTCCCGGCTTTAGCCGGGCGCGCGCCCCGCCGCAACTGCGCCGCCGGCCGCGGGCCGGTCAGGGCCATTTCTGACGGGGATTCATACAGCCTGGGGGTTTCGCGGCGACCGCCGTCGCTCTAGATAGAGCCCGTGCCGAGCGCGGCCTCGTGCTGGCGAATGCATTCACCTGTCCAGGAGGGACGTCATGCGCGAATACATGAAATTCTACATTGACGGACAGTGGGTCGATCCGGTCGAGCTGAAGACCCTGGACGTCGAGAACCCGGCCACCGAGAAGACCGCCGGCAAGATCGCCCTGGGCTCCGCCGCCGACGTCGACAAGGCCGTCAAGGCCGCCCGCAAGGCCTTCAAGTCCTTTTCCCAGACCAGCCGCGAAGAGCGTATCGAGCTGCTCAACCGCATCGCCGAGGAATACAAGAAGCGCTTCGGCGACCTGGCGCAGGCCGTGACCGAGGAGATGGGCGCGCCCGCCAACCTCGCCGCCAAGGCCCAGGTGCCGGCCGGCCTCGGCCACATCTCCGCCGCCGCCGCCGCACTGAAGGACTACAAGTTCGAGGACGACCGCGGCCGCACCTTCATCGTCAAGGAGCCGATCGGCGTCTGCGGCTTCATCACCCCCTGGAACTGGCCGCTGAACCAGATCGCCTGCAAGGTGGCCCCGGCCATCGCCACCGGCTGCACCATGGTGCTGAAGCCGTCGGAAGTGGCGCCTTTCTCCGGGCAGATCTTCGCCGAGATCATGCATGCGGCCGGCGTGCCGGCGGGCGTGTTCAACATGGTGCAGGGCGACGGTCCGGGCGTCGGCGTGGCGCTCTCCAGCCATCCGGACGTGGACATGATCTCGTTCACCGGCTCGACCCGCGCCGGCATCGAGGTGGCCAAGAACGCCGCCCCCACCGTCAAGCGCGTGCACCAGGAGCTGGGCGGCAAGAGCCCGAACATCATCCTGGACGACGACGCCCTGACCAAGGGCGTCTCCCGCGGCGTCGCGGCGATGATGAACAACTCCGGCCAGTCCTGTAATGCGCCGACCCGGATGCTGGTCCCGTCCAAGCGGATGGAAGAGGCGATCGTCGCGGCCCGCGACGCGGCCGCCCAGGTGACCGTGGGCGACCCGAACGGCAACGCGGCGCTCGGCCCCGTGGTCTCCAAGGTGCAGTTCGACAAGATCCAGAAGCTGATCCAGGCGGGGATCGACGAGGGCGCGACCCTGGTGATCGGTGGCGTCGGCAAGCCCGAGGGCCTGGAGACCGGCCACTTCGTGAAGCCCACGGTATTCGCCAACGTCACCAACGACATGACCATCGCCAAGGAAGAGATCTTCGGCCCGGTCCTGTCGATCATGGGCTACCAGAGCGTCGACCAGGCGATCGACATCGGCAACGACACCGAATACGGGCTGGCGGCCTATGTGAACGGCGCCGACCTGGAGCAGGTGAGGAAGGTGGGCGCGCAACTGCGGGCCGGCCAGGTATCGCTGAACGGCGGGGCCGACTTCAACGCCCCCTTCGGCGGTTACAAGATGAGCGGCAACGGGCGCGAGTGGGGCGACTACGCCTTCGGCGAGTTCCTGGAGACCAAGGCGTTCGTGGGCTACCGGCCGAAGGAAGCCGCGCAATAACCCCAGGTCCCGGCTGAAAACGACGACGGCCCCGGAGCGATCCGGGGCCGTCTTGCGTTTTGGCGGAAACGCTCAGTATTTGAACCGCAGGGTCAGCCCGTAGGTCCGCGGCTGGCCGAGGAAGGCGTTGAGCTGGCCGGTCTGCAGGGTCGCGTCGAACACCACCTGATAATAGTCCTCGTTGGTGAGGTTCTGGGCCCAGGCCTCCACCGTCCAGCCCTCTTCCTTGGCGCCGATCCCGACCCGCGCGTTCACCAGGGTGAGCTCCTTCTGCAGCTTGCCGGGCGCGAGGTCGGAGCCGGTGTTGTAGGACGACGTGTACTTGAGCGAGACGTTCGAGCGGAACTCCAGGTTCTCCGAGATCGAATGTTCGAACGTCCCGGCCATGGTCGCCGACCACAGGGGCGCGAACGAGATCCGCGCGCCGGACAGCCGAGGCGAGACCCCCGCGCCGGGCGTGAACGTGCCGTACTGCGTCACGGCGTAGGTGACGCCGCCCTGGAAGCTGAGCCCCTCGACCGGCGTGTACCAGACGATGTCGGCGTCGACCCCCTTGGAGACCACTTTGGGGATGGAGGTGACGATGAAGCTGATGCCGGTGAAGGTGTTGAGCTGGAAGCCCTCGTACTTCTGATAGAAGCCGCTGGCGTTCGCCAGCAGGCTGCGGTCGAACAGGGTCGTCTTCAGCCCCGCCTCGTAGCTGTCGACGAATTCGCCCGGGAAGCTGGTGTTCGGGTTGATCACCCCGATGCCGATCCTGGCCCGGTCGAGGTTGAAGCCGCCGGCCTTGTAGCCCCGCGCATAGGACACGTAGCTCAGCACCTGCGGGTTGAAGCGGTAGGCCGCCTTCACCGTGCCGCTCCATTCCTTCTCCTTACGGGTCTGGCTGGTGACGACGTTGTTGAAAGCGGGGTCGGCGAACACGGCGCAGACCGTGGCCAGGTAGGTCGGCGTGGCCGCGCCCAGGGCTGCGGAGATCTGCGGGACCCGCGCCAGGCTGGCGGCGCAGGCCGCGCCCTGGCTGGTGTTCATGTAGTGGGCGTCGAGGTCCTTGTCCTCGGTCGTGTAGCGCAGGCCGACGGTGAGCTCGAGCTTGCCCAGGGTCAGGCTGTCGTTCGTGAAGACGGCGTAGCTCTTCGAATGCTGGTCGAAGGTGTCCGTCTGGCCGAGTCCGGGAAGGACCAGGGTCCCGAACGGACGAGCCGCCAGGGTCGACAGCAGCGCCGGGTTCGCGCCCCCTGAAAAGGCCAGGCCGACGTAGGGCTCCAGGTTGCGGCCCTGCAGCAGGGCGGAGTTGTAGTTCAGCTTCTCGTCGGCGAAGAAGCCGCCGATCAGCCAGTCCAGGCCCCCTGTCTTGCCGGCGAGCCGCAGCTCCTGGCTGAACTGTTTGAAGTGGACCTGGAAGGTCCCGTCTTCCGGCCGGTAGAGGAGATCGCCCAGCGAGAAGTCGGAGTCCTGGCCGTTCAGCGAGCGCCATTCGCGCGCGCCCGTCACCGAGGTCAGCGTCGCGCCCCCAAGGGCGTCGAGGTCCCAGTTCGCCTCCAGCGACAGGCCCTTGTCGGTGATCTTCTGAAGCGTGCCGCGGTTGGCGTAGGCGACGCGCTCGAAGGGGCGGCTGTCGGCGGCCTTGGTCCCGGCCAGGGCGGTCAGCAGGGCCTGGCTCGGGCCGGCGTTGATCCCCACCGAGAGGCAGCAGTCCTCGTCGCGCTTGGTGTAGTCGGCGATCAGGCGGAAATCGAGGTCGGAGGTCGGCGCGTACCGCAGCTGGCCGCGCAACGTATAGAAGTTCTGGTTCGCGCTCTCCTTCGAGCCCCGGGCGCTGGTCACCCCGCCGGTGTTGACGTCGTAGAAGCCCTCTCGGCGGCGCACGCCCGCGAAGAGGCGCGCCCCCAGGGTGTCGCTCAGGGGGCCGGAGACCGACTGCGAGGCGGCGAAGGCGTTGTAGTTGCCCGCGGTGACCTCGGAGTGGGCTTCGAACTTGTCGGACGGTTTGGCGGTGATGATGTTGATGACGCCGGCGGAGGTGTTCTTGCCGAACAGGGTGCCCTGCGGTCCCTTGAGCACCTCGATGCGCTCCAGCTCGCCGAGGTCGCCGAAGCCGACGCCGTTGCGCGGGCGGTAGACGCCGTCGATCACGATGCCGACGGAAGACTCCAGCCCGGGGTTGTCGCCAACCGTGCCGACGCCGCGGATGCGCGCCGTGGTGACGTTGTCGCCGGTGGTCGAAGTCACCAGCAGGCCCGGCGTCAGGATCGTCAGGTCCTTGATGTCGCGCACGCCTGCGTCCTGCAGCATCTGGCCGCTCACGGCCGTCACCACGATGGGTACGTCCTGCAGGCTCTGGGTGCGTTTCTGGGCGGTGACGATAATTTCGGCGACGGACGGAGAAGCCGTCTGCGCGTGGGCGGTTCCCGCAGTCAAGGCGGTGAATACAGCCGCGGATACGGTGGCGTGCAGGGCGGTGAAATTCTTGGAAGCGTTCATGGCGGCATCCTCCCCGACGTCCGACATTTCCTACTTACTGAGTCTTTACATGCTTTCACCGTCCACTTCGCTCGGCAATTAGCCGCAGCCTTGGCGGTAACGATTCTCGCGCAGTGTGTCTTTAGTCAGACCCCCGCCTGGACTGGGCCCAAAACAGGACGGCCGCCCCGACCAGAGCCGACAGGATCGAGCCGGCGACGACGCCGAAGCGGGCCTGCGATTGCAGCGCCGGCGAGGGCTCGAAGGCCAGCGCGCCGATGAACAGGCTCATGGTGAAGCCTATCCCGCACAGCACGGAGACGCCGTAGAGCTCGAGCCATTTCGCCCCGGTGGGCCGCCGCGCCAGCTTCAGCCCGATGGCGAGCGCGGCCGCGCCGAACACGCCCGCCTGCTTGCCGAGGAACAGGCCCAGCGCCACGCCCATCGAGACGGGACCGAGCGCCTGGCCTTCGCCGGTCAGGGAGAAGCCGGCGGCGACGAAGGCGAACATGGGCAGGATCAGGAAGGCCACGTACGGGTGCAGGCCGTGCATGAACTCGTGCAGCACGCCCGGCGCGCCGGACCGCCGCGGCTCCACCGGCACAGTGAGCGCGGCGGCCACGCCGGCCAGGGAGGTGTTGATCCCGGACTCCAGGGTGAAGCCCCAGACCAGGATGAACGCCGCGGCGTAGAAGACGTAAGGCGCCCGGAACCAGCGCGACATCGCCGCCATCACGGCCAGCGTCGCGACGGCCCCCGCCAGCATCCCCAGCCGCAGGTCCTGCGTGTAAAGGACCCCGATCAGCGCCACGGCCACCAGGTCGTCGGCGATGGCCAGGGTGAGCAGGAAGATCCGCAGCGACGGCGGCAGCCGGGGGCCGGCGATCGACAGCACCGCCAGCGCGAAGGCGATGTCCGTGGCGGTCGGGATCGGCCAGCCGAGCGGATGCCCCGACGGCCCTGAATCGATCGCCAGGTAGAGGGCGGCGGGAACCGCCACGCCGCCCAGGGCGGCCAGCACCGGCAGGGCCAGGCGGCGCGGGTTCGACAGCTCGCCGCGCAGGACCTCGTATTTGATCTCCAGGCCGACCACGAAGAAGAAGATCGCCATCAGGCCGTTCTTGACCCATTTGGCGAGGCTCATGGTCTCGGAGAAGCCACCCACCTGGATCGTCACCGGATGGCCGATCAGGGCGAAGTAGCTTTCCGCGAACGGGGTGTTGGCCCAGGCGATCGCCACCGCAGCGGCGGCGGCGAGCAGGACGCCCGAGCCGCTCTCGGTCTTCAGGAAATCCAGGGTCGTGCGCGTCGACATCGGCGCTGCCTAGTGTCCCGATTCCGAAGTTCGCAAGCGCATATGGCAGGCTCCGACGAACTTCGGAATCGATAGGGACACTAGGAAGTTGATGTTTCTAGTGTGCTTTCTTGGATCTGAAGTTCGCTCCGCGTCTGATCCGTCAATCAGGCGAACTTCAGCTCCAGCACACTAGCATGGGAGCGGCCGCCGGATATCCGGATTCGCCTGTCGCCCGCGCGCCCCGCGGCCGTTTATGCGTTAGGAGGGATCATGCCCACCGGCCCGCTCTATCGTCCCGACCCCCGCGTGACCGACCTCGGCGAGGAATTCTCCGATCCGGTGGCCGCGGCGGATTTTCCGGCTGCGATCCTGCGGTTCCGCAACGACCGGGCGGCGGCCACGGTCGGCCTCGACACGTTCACCGACGAAGAATGGATCGCCCACTTCGGCCGTTTCCAGCCGCTGCCGGGCAATATCGATCCGCCGCGGGCCATGCGCTACCACGGCCACCAGTTCCGGTCCTACAACCCCGACCTCGGCGACGGCCGCGGCTTCACCTTCGCCCAGGTGCGCGAGGCCGGGACGGACCGCCTGCTCGACCTGGGCACCAAGGGCACCGGCCAGACGCCCTGGTCGCGTCAGGGCGACGGGCGGCTGACCCTGAAGGGCGGCGTGCGCGAGGTGCTGGCCACCGCCATGCTGGAGGCCCTTGGCGTCCCCACGTCGCGGTCCTTCTCGCTGGTCGAGACCGGCGAGGCCCTGACCCGCGGCGACGAACCCAGTCCGACCCGCAGCTCGGCGCTCGTGCGCCTGTCGCACAGCCACATCCGCTTCGGGACCTTCCAGCGGCAGGCCTTCCTGAATCGCGCCGACAACATCGGCCGGCTGATCGACCATGTGATCGAGGTCTACTATCCGGAGCTCGAGGGGGCGAACGACCGCGGCGCGGCGTTGCTGGAGGCGGTCTCGGCGCGCTCGGCCCGGCTGGCGGGCCGGTGGATGGCGGCGGGCTTCGTGCACGGCGTGCTCAACACCGACAACATGAACATCACGGGCGAGAGCTTCGACTACGGGCCGTATCGGTTCCTGCCCTACAACGATCCCAACTTCACGGCCGCCTACTTCGACCATTCGGGCCTCTACCGGTTCGGCCGACAGCCGGAGACGGTGTTCTGGAACCTGCAGCAGCTCGCAAGCTGCCTGACGCTGACCGGCGAAGCCGACCCGCTGATCGAGGCGCTCAACGGCTTCGGCGCCGTCTACCACCGCGAGCTGGCCGAGGCGATGCGCCGCCGCCTGGGGGTGCAAAGCCGCGGGCTCGAGGCCGACGCGGCCCTGGCCGGCGCGGCCTTCCGGGCGCTGGCCATCGGGGGGACGGAGCTGCGATGGGAGCCCTTCTTCTTCGACTGGTTCGCGGGCGACGCGGACCGCGCGTTGGCCGGGCCGCGGGGATCGCTCTACGCGCGCGACGAGGCTTCCGAGTTCCGCCGCCTGATCGCAGAGCATGCGCCGGAGCGGCCCGAGCGCCTGGCGCATCCTTACTTCGCCGGACCCCAGCCGCAGGAGCTGATCTACGAGGAGATCGAAGCCATCTGGGATGCGATCGCCGGGGCCGACGACTGGAGGCCGTTCCACGCCAAGCTGGCGGCGATCGAGACCGCCCGCGCGGCCTACGGGCTGGACGGCGCCTGAGCCGCCGGCCGCGCGGCGATCTGCGCCAGCACGATTCCCCCCAGGGTCACCGCCGCGCCGAGCGCCTGCAGCGCCACGATCGGCTCGGCGAACATGAGCCAGCCCAGCCCCGCGGCCACCACCGGCTGCAGCAGCATCACCACCGCGGCCGTCGCGGTCGGCAGCCGGCCGAGCGCCCAGGCGATCGATCCCTGGCCCGCCACATGCATCAGCCCCAGGCCGACGCAGGCGGCCCAGCCCCCGGGACCGGCGGGCAGGACGCGTTCGCCGAGGAGCAGGGCGGCGAGGAGCAGCAAGGGCGCGCTCGAAAGCGTCGACCACAGCATCAGGCGGCTGGCGTCCTCGGTCCGCCGGCCCTGGCCGATGCACACGATGTAGAGCCCGTACCAGAGCGCCGTCGAGACCGAGAGGGCGTCGCCCAGCGGCTGGTTCACCAGGTTCCCGCCGCCCTTGGCGGCCGCCATCAGCGCGACGCCGGCCACGGCGGCGCCCACGGCGACCAGGAAGAGGGCGCGGGGTCGCTCCTTCAGGAAGATCCAGGCGAAGCCGATCGCCACCAGCGGCGCGCCGTTGGAGAGCACTGTGGCGTTGGCGACCGAGGTGTAGCGGATCCCGTAGTGCCAGAAGCCCAGGTCGAGGGCGAAGAAGCCGCCGGCCAGCAGGCCGATCCGTGACGGCCGGCCGACCCCGCCTTCGGTTCGCCCGCCGATCAGCATCAGCAGCGGCGCGGCGATGGCCAGGCGCCAGAACCCCGCGGCGGCGGGACCGGTTTCGGCGAGGCGCACGAGGATCGGCGACAGCCCGATGACGCAGGCGCCGAAGACCAGCACCGCCAGCGCGCGCAGGTGGCCGCGATCCTCAACCAAAGCCCAGCTCCTGGCGCAGCGCCGCCGCGCTCACCCCTCGCGCGCGGATCTCGCGCAGGGTCTCGGCACGGTCGCGCTTGGCGAAGCGCCGCCCCTCGGCGTCGGTGAGCAGACGGTGGTGGCGATAGGTCGGCGTCGGCAGGCCGAGCAGCGCCTGCAGCAGGCGCTGGACGTGGGTCGCCTCGAAGAGGTCGCAACCGCGGATCACGTGGGTGACTCCCTGCAGCGCGTCGTCCACCACCACCGCCAGATGATAGGCGACGCCGGTGTCCTTGCGGGCCAGCACCACGTCGCCGCCGAGCGCCGGACGGGCATGAATCACGCCGGATTCGCCGGCCGGGCCCTGGCCTTCCTCCGCGAAGGCCAGGCCGCCGAAGCCCCCCAAGGCGCGAGCCGCGGCGTCCAGCGACAGCCGCCAGGCGTAGGCGTCGCCGCGGGCGAGGCGGCGGGTTTCCTCCTCGGGGGGCAGGGGCTGCCCGCGCCAGGCCTCCAGGGCGCCGTGCGGCGCGCTTTCGATGGCCTGGGCGATTTCGCGGCGGGTGCGGAAGCAGCGGTAGAGCAGCCCGCGGTCTCGCAGGCGGTCCAGCGCCACGCGGTAGTCGTCCATGTGCTCCGACTGGCGGCGCACCGGCTCCTCCCAGGCAACGCCGAGCCAGGCTAGGTCTTCGCGCAGCGCCGCGTCGAAATCCGGGCGGCAGCGGGTCTGGTCGATGTCCTCGACGCGCAGCAGGAAACGGCCGTTCGCGGCGCGGGCGGCGGCGAAGGCGGTGAGCGCGGAGAAGGCGTGGCCCCGGTGCAGATAGCCGGTGGGCGAGGGGGCGAAGCGGGTGACGAAGAAGGCGGTCACACCGCGCGTTTGGGGGGCGTCGCGTTCGTCGACGCCGGCGCCCGCAGGATGTTGGCGTAGACCCTCAGGTGGTCGAAGACGCCGTGCAGGAAGGCGTCCTCCCCGCCCATGGCGTCCTTCAAGCGCTCGAACTGTGCGAAGCCGGCCATTTCGGCCAAGCCGTGGGAGGCGCACCAGGCGGCGACGGCGGCGAGTTCCAGCCCGACCCAGTCGTCCGGATCCGCGCCGCCCTCGATCAGGCTTTCGCGGACGCGGCAGAAGGCGCTGTCGGATTCGTCCATGCGGCCGGGGAGGGCCTCGGCCTCGCGGAAGGAATCGTACATCACCCGATAGAGCGCCGGGTTCTCCCGGGCGAACTTGACGTAGGCCACGCCCAGCTCGGACATCCGCGCCCGGGCCCCGTCGGCCAGGTCCCGCGCCGCCGCCAGCGAGCCGTTCAACAGCTCCCAGCCCTGCTGGGCCACGGCGGCCATCAGCTCGCCCTTGTCCTTGAAATGGTGGTAGGGCGCAGCCGGGCTCACGCCCGCTTCGCGCGCCACGGCGCGCAATGAGAGCGCGGTCGGTCCCTCCCTTTCGAGCAGCTTCCGCGCGGCGTCCACCAAACCTCGGCGAAGGTCGCCATGATGGTAGGGCCGCGGCGGAGCCTCTTTGGTTCCACCCATGGCCGGCACTCTAGGCCCGAATCCGGACACCGTAAAGATTATCTTGACATCGCTCAGATGTCGGCTATCTTGACGTTGTTCAAATGATAAAGCCCCGCTCCCCCGGGGATCCAACTCAAGGTGTGTGTCATGTCTCTCGCAAAACTCCCCAACTTCGAACGGCTGTTCGACCGGGCGGCTCCGGCGTTTCTTCTGGGCCTCGGCCTCACTGTCGCCGCGGCGGTGGCCCTGCTCGGAAGCTGATCCCATCGAGCAGCGTTCGACCAAGGGGGCCTCCGGGCCCCCTTTTTCGTGCCTGGCGCCGGCCCGGCGCCTACGCCTAAGAATGGGCGATTGCGGGCGTTTGGGGGCAGGGTGCTGGAAGGCCGCGCGACTTTCGCCCTAAAGGGCGTCGACCTCGCCGCGGAAGGCCGCGGCCGCGGCCGCACGCTGGTGCTGGCGCATGGCTTCAGCGGGCGGATGCAGGATTGGGATCCGTTCTTCGGCGCCCTGGCGCAGGGGCGCCACGTGCTGCGTTACGACCTGCGCGGCTTCGGCGCCTCGCAGCCGCGCGGGGATGTCGCCTTCCGCCACAGCGAGGACCTCGCGGCTTTGCTGGACGCGGTCGAGGTCGAGCAGTGTGATCTTCTGGGCGTGTCCATGGGCGGTGCCGTGGCCCTCAACTTCACGCTGGACCATCCGGAACGGGTGCGGCGGCTCGTGCTGCTGAGCCCCGGGATCACCGCCTGGGAGTGGAGCGACAACTGGCGCGCGCTGTGGGGGCCCATCGTCGAGACGGCACGCGCCGGCGGCCTTGACCGAGCGCGTGAGCTCTGGTGGGCGCACCCGCTGTTCGACACGACCCGCGCGGCGGGCGCGGCCGCGGATCATCTGCACGCCACGATCCTCGCCTATTCCGGCCGCCACTGGCTGGGACCCGATGGCGAGGCGGCGGCTCTGCCGGACGTCGAGCGCCTACACGGGCTGTCGGTCCCCCTGCTGCTGCTGACCGGCGCCGAGGACCTCCTCGACTTCCGCCTGATCGGCGACCTGATCGAGGCCGCGGCGCCCAACGTGCGCCGCAAGGATTATCCGGGTTGCGGTCACATGCTGCACCTGGAGCGTCCGGCGACCTTCTTGCGCGACGTTGCGGGTTTCCTGAACGCGCCCTGACCCGGCCCTCCCAAGAATCTTCACCGTGCATCTTGACGGCGTTCAGATCGTTCTTATCTGAACATCGTTCAAATGCCTTTCCGGGATGTCCCGGCGGGCGTCTGAGAAAGGGACGACCGAAATGACTATTCAAACCCTCCGCACCGCGGCCACCGTGTTCGACAAGGCTTCGGCCTTTGGCTTCGTGGCCCTGGGTGTCGCGCTCGCCGCCGCCACCGCCGCGTTGCTCGCCTAATGTCGCGGACTCGCCCCTGCGGCGATTTCCGCACGCGCGGTCATGGAGCTGTCGCCGACTCTGCTCTATGATCGCGCTTGTCTCAGGCTGATCCTGGGATTCGGCGATGCGTAAACGCAGACGAGGAGCAAGCCTTCAGTCCAGGCCGCTTGCATATAGGCGCAGGGCGCTGTTTGGGGACCGGCCATGCAGGTGCTTAGTCACCCGCCCTCCGGTTGGCCCGCGTTGGTGCTGAACGCCGACTATCGTCCGCTCAGCTATTATCCCCTGTCGCTCTGGCCCTGGCAGGACGTCATCAAGGCGGTTTTCCTCGACCGGGTCGACGTGGTCTCCACCTACGACCAGGTCGTCCACTCCCCGTCCTTCGAGATGAAGCTGCCGAGCGTCGTTTCGCTCAAGCATTACGTCGCCCAGGACCGGCCGCCGGCCTTCACCCGCTTCAACCTGTTCCTGCGCGACGCCTTCTCGTGCCAGTACTGCCACGCGTCGGAGGACCTGACCTTCGATCACGTGGTGCCGCGGTCCCGGGGCGGACGCACCACCTGGGAGAACATCGTCACCGCCTGCGCCCGCTGCAATCTGTTGAAGGGCGGCCGCACGCCCCGCGAGGCGGGTATGCAGCCGCGCGCCAAGCCGCGGCGCCCCAGCGCGCACGAGCTGCAGGAACGCGGCCGCCGCTTCCCGCCGCACCACCTGCACCAGAGCTGGCTCGACTACCTTTACTGGGACATCGAGCTGGAGGCGTAGGGCGCCGCTTAAGAGTCCGAAAACACGAAAGAATATAGCCAGCGAACCGCGACTGTCCTAGGCTCTCCAGATTGAAGGCTCAACGAGGTCGCCTGTGTACGCGCGGATCGTGATTGCTTACGATGGCACGCGCGAGGGGCGCACGGCGCTGCGCGAGGGCGTGCTGATGGCCTTGCGCGTCGGGGCGGAGATCCATGTGCTGGCCGTCGTCGCCGACACGCCCGGCATGCGGATGGCCGAAAGCACCCACGCCGGCGCGATGGCGCTGCAGCAGGACACCTACAAGGAAATCCTCGACGAAGCCGTCTCCGGGCTCGGGCGGCGCGGCGTGAAGCTGAAGGCCAAGCTGGTTCGCGGCGAGCCCGCCGAGCAGATCTCCGCCTACGCCAAGCAGATCAAGGCCGACCTGGTTGTGGTCGGCCACCGCAAGCAGGGCCTGTTCCAGCGCTGGTGGTCTGGGCCCAGCGGCGCCTATCTCAGCGACTACCTGAGCTGCAGCCTGCTGATCGCGCGCCTGGACATCGCGCCGGACGCGTTCTGGGCCGAGCTGGACCAACTCACTCCCGCGCCTTCAGAATAAGTGACGCATCCTCAATTTCGGACATTGATATTTTCGCTTACAGAATCGCTTCAATCGAGGGCGTCGGGGGCGGCGGCCGTCGCGTGGCGACGCGCAGTCGGGCGGATTGGAGCTGAATGATGGGCCGTGCGGGCCGCGGACGAACGGACCGGCAGATCGTCCTGCAGCGCCAAAACCAGCTCGGCCAGACCTTGGGGGCCAAGGGGTTCGAGACGCGGCGGCGCCTGCTCGCGGCGACCTCCGAACTGCTGAGCACGGTCCCGCTCACCGACCTTCGCGTCTCGCAGATCGTACGGCTGGCGCAGACGTCGCCCGGCACCTTCTACGTCTACTTCAACGACGTCTACGACGTGGTCCTCGACCTCGTTGGCGAGGTGACGCAAAGCCCTCCCAAGATCCTGGATCTGTTCAACGAGCCGTGGGGGGGCGAAGGCGCGCTGCGGCGGGCGCATGAATTCGTCTCGATGTACCTGGATCATTTCCAGGTGCACGCCGCCCTGTTCAGGGTCCGCAACCTGGCCTCGGACGAGGGCGACATGCGCTTCACGCGGCTGCGCATCGCGGCGGTCTCGCCGGTGATCGCGGCGATGGCCGCGCGCATCGAGGCGCGCAAGGCGGCGGGCCTGTTGCCCGTCGAGATACATCCCGTATCGGCGTCCGGCGCCCTCCTGGCGATGATCGAGCGGCTGGCGGCGCTCCGCTTTTCGCCCGCGACGCGGGTCGGAAGCGCCCAGCTCGTCGACGTCGCGGCCTTTTTCGCCGCCCTGCTGCTGGCCGAGGGCCCGATCGTGCTCGACAAGGCCCGCGCGGCGCGGAGCCCCTCGGTCGAGGACGCGGCGCTCTACGCGCCCGATCGTTCCGACCGGCGGCCGCCGCGCAATCCGAACGTGAACCTGCACGGCCAGACGATCGGAGCGAAGGGCGCGAAGACGCGGCAAAAGCTGATGGAGACCGCCACCCAACTTCTCTGGGAGAAGCCGCTTCTCGAGATCTCCGTCAACGAGATCGCCAAGCGGTCCAACACGTCGACGTCAGTGTTCTGGATCTATTTCCGCGACGTGCTCGATGTGGTGCACGCCATCGTCGTCGACATCACCCAGTCGACGCCCGACCTTCTCGAGATCCTGAATTCCGACTGGACGGCGGCGAACCGGACCGAGCTCTCGGAGCGGTTCGTCCGCCGGTACATCGACAATTGGCGCGCCAATCGCGCGCCGTTCCGGGTTCGCAACATGGCCTCCGACGAAGGCGCCGTGGAGTTCATCCAGGCTCGGCATGCGGCGGTTGAGCCGCTGTTGGAAATCATCATCCGCAAGCTTTCGGCCCGCCAGGCGCAAGGTGGAGAACCGCTCCACCTCCATCCGGCGGCGGCGGCGGGCGGCTTCATGGCGATGGTCGAGCGTCTGTCAGTCACGCCCCACATCGGCCTCTCCCAGGAGGTCACCGTCGACTCCGTCGCCAAGGCCGCGGCCTATTTCCTGGCCACGCTGATGGCGGGCCCGCCGCCGGGCGCCGTCGTCGAGTCCTGACCTCGCGGCTCAGGCCAGGATGAGCTCAGCGGCGCGCCAGGCCATGGCCATGACGGGGGCGTTGGTGTTGCTGCTCGGCGTCAGCGGCATCACCGAGGTGTCCATCACCCGCACGCCGCTCACGCCGCGCACGCGAAGCTGCGGGTCCACCACCGAGGCCTCGTCCGAGCCCATGCGGCAGGTCCCGCAGACGTGGAAGGCGGAGCTTCCGAACTCCCACAAGGCCCCCAGGATCGACTCGTCCGACTCGAAGTCCACCGGCGGCCCCTCGTAGCGCGGCGCCATGTCGGCCAGCGCCGGCTGGTTCATCAGCCTGTTGGCGAACCGGACCGTGTCGATGGAGTGACGCCGGTCATTTTCGGTGTCCAGGAAGTTGGCGTCGATCAACATCGGCGCCGCCGGGTCCGGGGACTGGATCTGGCAATGGCCCTGGCTGGTGGGCCGCGCGTAGTACTGGTGGATGGTCACCGCGTCGAACGGATCGACCACCATGTCGCTGGTTCCGGGACTGGCGCCCAACAGCGTGAAGCCCAGTTGGGAATCCGGCCGGTCGAGATGCGGCTGCGTCTTCACGAACGCCACCAGTTCATGGGCGGCGTGGGTCATCGGTCCGGTCCCGAAGAGCTGGTAGCGCAGCACGTTGATCGCCAGCGCCGCGCCGCGGAAGTCCGCCCCGAAGCTGCCGCTGCGCACCCGGTACTTCAGGGGGAAGTTGATGTGCTCATGCAGGTTGCGGCCGAGGTTCGGCGCGTCGGCGACCACCGGGACCCCGACGGCCTGCAGGTGTGCGGCCGGCCCCACGCCCGAAAGCTGCAGCAGCTTCGGCGTCTCCAGAGCGCCCGCCGACAGGACGATGTCGCGGCCCACGGCGACTTGGCGGACGCCTGCCGCGTCGCGGATTTCCAGCCCCGTGGCCCTGGTCCCCTCGAAGACGATGCGCAGCACCTGGGTGTTGGGCGAAACGGTGAGGTTCTTGCGGGCGAGCGCCGGCTTCAGGAAGGCGCGGGCCGCGCTCATCCGCCGGCCGCGGAAGATCGTGCGCGGCAGGTAGCCGACGCCGCCGTGCGGCGCGTCGTTGACGTCGTCGACCCGCGGGACGCCCATCTCGCCGGCGGCCTCGATCAAGGCTTCGGTCAGCGGCGTGCGGTCGGTCTGCATGGAAATCTTCAACGGGCCGTGGGCCCCGCGGAATTCGCCTTCGCCCAGGTCGTGGCCCTCGATCGCCTTGTAGGCGCGGCCGATCTCCTTCCAGCCCCAGCCCGTGGCGCCCATCGCCTCCCAGTCGTCGTAGTCCTGCGGGTGGCCGCGCGAATAGACCATGCCGTTGACGGAGCTCGAACCGCCGATTCCGCGCCCCTTCAGCCAGGGTTGGACACCGCGGTTTCCGCCTTTGCGCACTTCGTAGGTGTAGATGTAGGGGCTGCCGGGCGAATAGAGCTTGCCGATCCCGCGGGGCATGTGGATCAGCACCGACCTGTCCATCGGTCCCGCCTCAAGCAGCAGCACCGAATGGCGGCCATCCGCCGACAGCCGATCGGCCAGGACGCAGCCCGCGGATCCTGCGCCCACGATGACGTAGTCGTAGATCTCCATCCATAACCCTCG